>Ga0056128_1000656_pt1 | contig 33046 bp, 21 predicted proteins | sample WorMetLIZISLAND2_FD_71113 | JGI IMG/M metagenome (GOLD analysis project Ga0056128, IMG submission 71113) | Marine gutless worms symbiont microbial communities from Max Planck institute for Marine Microbiology, Germany - Olavius geniculatus... ...
GATTTACATGAAATTCTGCGTGAGGGGTTATCTAGCCGACTTAATCAACCGTGCCAAATTTTATTTCAATCAGATCAGGGGTTTTGATTCTGTGGGGGTCGAATTTTTGGCTTTCCCATATGAAAGAGAAGTCTCCGTTAACACATGGCTTGAACTACCGTTCAGCCTGTGATAAAAACGAAAATTATTTTACTTTCCTCCGCTAACTGTCTACTACGGTACTACTCATACCGTGCCTGTTGCCATGCTGTCACTACATTTAACGTTTTATTTACTTAGTAGGCCGCTCAGAACGGTAGTTCCCAAAAGGCCTTGTTTAACTGCAGTTCTTTATTAGTCTGCACGGAAATGATAGTTTTCACAGCGGACATATTTGCTGGCATTTATTATTATTTTTTCCCATTGCGAGATCTCCAACCTCTGTCAACTGATCGCCACGAAATTTTGCATGATGATGGGAAGTGCATTCAGTTAAATAATCTAAGTCCAAAATTTCAGAAAAGGGGCCCTCCCAAAAAAAATTTAGGCACCAAAAACATGCAAAAATTGGCACGAATTTAGACAACTTCAAACTTTGATGACGAATATCCCCAAAAAAATAAAGATATTCAAAATTGGACAAGTATTTGATCGATCGCGATTCCTCCCACGTTGAGCGAAAAATGTCAGTAAACTTTGGTCCACTAACTTCGTAGATCTAGAGGTGGAATTATACCCACCCAAACTGACTTTTTCGGAAAACAATATTTCATCCTCTAAAGAGTGCTGTGCCACCAAATTTTTACATACACTAGAGAATGATCAAGTCTTACTAGCACACCCCTACCGGGGATGGGGGTCCCCCCTACGATTTTTTTTTCAATGTGGAGTCAAAAATCCGCTAAAAATGCAGCGTATGAGTGTCAATATCTTTGGAACCAGAGAGAGTAGCCTAACGAAACTTTGCCATGTGACATACCACGTGTCGTCGTATGTCGTCGTCATCATATGTCGTCGTCCCGCATTGTCATCGTGCGACGTCATCGTATATTATTTTCGTGCGTCGTTGTCACGCGCTCGCACTTCCGTCGTGCGTTAAACCTATTGCGCATTGTCGTCGTCAAGTGACAAAGCAGACCATTGTTTTCTGAGTAAATGCCTAGACGAATTCGCGATCAGGAATTAGGTTATTGTCTAGGCCTATGCAGAGTGTGAACTGTGAAAAAATTCACAGCAGAGAACTTCAAACGACTGCCGACTACAAAGCGTCCGCTGAGCAGTTTACTACAAAGCAAATGATTGAAAAATTCAACAACTTCATGACTGGTAATGTACGTGACAACTGTTATCCGCACATCCGTCTTTTACCCACACATCCACACTTGGCATCCGCAGATTTTATCCGCCTTTCACCCGCTGCCACATCCGCACATCCGCTCATTACCCATACTCATAGCCGGTGATAGCGAAACCTGTCAGGACACGTTGCAAGGTTAAAGCTTGCAGGGTCACAGATCACACAAAAAATGAAACTAAAAGAACAATTAGCACAAACCTCTTCTTCCAACTGCAAAATAACCATAACTGTGTTCCAGTGCAATGCCACGAAACCTTGACAACGTTATTATAATCAAAAAAACGTTTTGTTTACAATAACACACCTGCAACCGGAAGTAAATACAGTGCTGGGTCAATTCCACTTTTCGAAATCGATACGATACTCTGTTGGCGGATGGCGATATCGATTTAGTGAAAATATTGATACAGGTATTTTGTCGACACCGATTTGGAGTCGTTAGCGTTGAAAAATTTGAAAGGAAAACATATTCGGTAACAAATTACCCTATCGAATTCAATAGCGTTGATTGAGTTCGATATAGCAGCTAGCGTCACCGTATAGCGTGTATGTGCCTGGAGTCACTCTATGTTCTTTCCCAGGCAGTACGGTCTTCCCATCTTAGCGCAGCTGGGCTTCTTGTATATATGCTGTGCTTTCACAAAAAAACTCTTTCGCTGTCAACCAGTCAGCCCGTAACACATCCCCCTCGACTCGCGTAAATCGGGTCAACCAGTCAGTTTAGTTTTCGAACGCAGCCTGAGATACCGTAAATAGCATGTTGTATGACGTCATTGGTGGGATTCCCCTGCTGTTATTTTGGTAGTCCTGAGAGTGATGTCAGGCGTGTGAACGGTCACTATTTTAACTTGATTTTAACTTGCATTTCACTGGAAATTTGTCGTTACTGAATTGTAGTCTTGTAAAAGTGGTTGATTTTAGCTGAAATTTTCGGTTCTTGTCGACAGAAACAATTCGCAGTGCAGAACAAGTGGCTGTTGAAGAATGGGTCTATTGTTTGCCAAACTCCTTAGTCTTTTTTCCTCAGAAGGTAAAGGAAGAACTTGCTGTTTTCTGCACTACGTAGTTCGTTGTTTTGTATTTTGAAATACATGTCGGGAACAGATATTGTTGATGTGATTTCTTCTTCTGTTTTTGAGCGCATCCAAGTTAGTTTGTGTCATTGTCCCTGTTGTGGTTGTCTTTCCCATCAGTTATGGCAAGGATGTGGTCTCAAGTTCAGTCTTGAGGTCGAAAGTTATGGTCTTGGTCTTTTTCTGATACTCTTGTTTTTGGTCTTGTCTGAATTTTTGTCATCACAAGGTAATCTGTGTACGAAGTGTGTGGCTTGATAGTTTAATGGTTAGTGTGTTGGACCCAATGATTGCGAGGTCCCGTGTTTGACTTCCGGCCAACCATCTATCAAGTAACAACCCTGGACAAGTTGTTCACACACCACAGCTTGTCAATGAGATGCCTGCGTTTAGGGGCCCTGCTGACCAAGTAATAAAATCAAGTTAAATCAAAATCAAACTTTCGTGCGTTATTCAAAAATCACTAGCCTTGAATTGTTAAATGAGGCAAGTATTCTACCAAAGATACCTGGGCATCTTCGCACTTTTTTTCTGCGAGATTCTTATGCATGCTATTGCTGGCATAGAATTCACATTTCACACTTACTACCACTTAGCAAGTTATCACTCGCGAGCTTCTCGTGGAAGTTGCAAGCAAGATTTTCTTTTGCTACATTTCGCTACCTCTGCCCAGTTGCTTGCGTGGCATTTTGCATCTCTAAATCCAGAGACTTGGCGAGTTTAAACTTTAAGCTAGGAAATTCCAGCCAAATAACCCAAAGTAGGATTGTCATAGTCTCGTAGAATTCTCACTTGCACATTTTGCACTTTTTGCGAGAACAGGCAACCTGCGGAAGCAAGATTCTCATGGAAAATTAATGCGAAATGCGCCTCTGTACTGCTTGAGCAGTCTTAATTCAGTCTCAAGCTTCGTAGACTTGAGGTTTGGTCTCAGATGGAAACATTTCAAAAGTACTATTCAAAACATACATACAGTACAAGAGTGGTGTCTTCATTGGCATTATTTTTAAAATAATTGTATATGAAATCTTTGACTGGTGAACTGGTGTTGCTTGTAATTATTTGGTCATTTTATAATTAACATTTTGCAGCATTAATTTTTTTATTTTACTTATCTAAAATGTGACTTGTCTATATTCTTAATAAGCTAATACACACATTTTAAAATACCAGTAGGTTGCCATTAATTGCACTGTGTTCACAGTACTAACTGCATCTTGGAATAATCTGTCAATTATATTGCTTTTTTGTTTTTATTAGTTTAATATGGCTGTTGGTTTATGTGCATAGAACATAAAGTCATAATTGTTGGACTTGACAATGCTGGAAAGACAACAATTCTCTACCAGTTGTAAGTGCACATTTCAGAATTGATTACTATTACTTTCAGGTGTTATCTGTCATTGCTATGGGATAAGATGTTTTTGTGAAGGCTTCTGGTGCTTAGGGTCGTCCATAAATGATGTCACACGATTTTAATGAACAAGAAATCTGAGCTAATGCTCATGAGACACACGAGAGCAGTTCCTGTTCGCATCTTGGTCTTGTTTCCATCCATTTCGTCACAACTCGCAATTCACTCTTATACAGCCAAAAATTGCCCAAAAAATCACTAAAAACACCTATTTTTGGAGTTCAAGGTCATTCAAGGTCATTGATGTTGACATTTCTCAAAAGCTTGTTGCCATTTTTTGTTATGATAAGCAGCATGTCTGTGCTTATCTGGAACCATTTTCACGTTAGACAAGCCAATAGCAGAAAAATAACAATTTTTTACCGGGGTACCCTTCTTTGACACCCGCCTGAGCAAGCCTCTTTGAGCCTAGAGGGTTTGGACTTGGACTGCTAAAATCTACACCATATTTCAAAAAACAGTCAAAATTTTTTTTGGCATAACATTGTCAATTTTCCACAAACTTTGATAATTTTTGACACAAAGATGACCAAGACAATATTATTATGTACCGTGCACTCATTTACCACCTTACCTAATTTATGTCAATGCACTACCGTGTGAAAATCAGATGCTGCAAATTTTTTGTTGCGACCCGTCAACTTGGAATTCGCTGCCAGTCTTCGTGACCCAGAACTGAGTTGACACTTTCAAACGTCAGCTGAAGACATACATTTTTGCGAAATATTGATGACAAAATGTATTAAGCACATTAGAGACCTTTTTAAGTACGCGCTATATAAATTTATACTTTACTTACTTACTTACTTACATTTCATTTACTACTGTCACAGTCCTGCAACAGAGGCATGACTTCATGGTCTTCATTTTAGTCACCCTCTCGATGTAGTCCACCTACAATATCAACAATAGTAATGATGCGTTATTGATGTATTAACGCATTCATTAATGCAAAGCGTTAATGCGATAAAAAAATAATGCTTTGACAGCTCTAACAAAGACATAACGTATTAGGTTTTTTTGTATTTGCCAGGTGGAAGCAACTTTTTTGACAGAAGGTTGAAGTCTGAGTACGTTCTAGTTATCTTTGGGATGGGATGTTAATGTGATGTTTGCTTGCAGTCTGATGAACGAAGTCGTACAGACGTCTCCAACTATAGGCAGCAACGTAGAAGAGATCGTATGGAAGAACGTTCGGTTTATAATGTGGGACATCGGAGGACAGGAGTCTTTGCGTAACACGTGGAACTCATACTTTACCAACACAAAGGTTCTCGTTCTTTCTGTTTCCCAGACTCAGTGACAGTGTCTGCTTGTCTTTGTTCCTTTCTGTGCCAGTAGTTCTGGACTGCTGCAGTTTTATGGTTTTCACTGTCTAGTTTACTTTGCTTTTACTTGTATAATTTCAGTTTTACAGAGTGGGCCATAAAAACCGTTTCCTATATTATTCTGCTAAAAATGCTAATGCATTTGTTTATATGGACAAAATGACACACCATATAAATTGCTTGTTTGTTCGCACATATTGGTATCAAAACCTAATGAGTATGTCAGAATGTTATTAAAAATAATACGATAGAATCAAAGCACCCCAACTGTATTATATCACAATGGTGAAACACAAATGGAAATACGTGCTTGCATGTATGTCTAAGTAAAACAGCGAAAACTTCATACAACAACAAGACAGTTAAGTAAACATCTGTTCAGTGTGCTCTTCTGAATCTCTTCGGAATTTTGCTAGACCCAGGGTTGCCTTTCTGGCTGCATATCAGCTCCGCTACACACTCGATATTCTGTGTTGTTCAGACAGTCCGCTTCCGTCCACTGCTGACCTTTCGAGAAATTGACTTTGTCCTGTCAATTTTGCGCAGAAGATCTTTAGCAGAACTGGCTGCCCAATTCTTGTTAGGAAACTCTTTACAAATGTGTTTAGCACCCCATCCCTTTTGTTGGCAAACAAGTTTGATCGACGCTTTATCCTCTTACGTTAAAATAATGATGTTACATTGTTTTCCCCATTGTGTTTCCTATAGAGTTGGGTCGCTTTCATTTATTTTATCCCATTACAAAATTATTGAAAATATTTGCACAAAAATTGCACATGTTACTCAGAATTGATTATATTTCAACGTGTGTTATTCACTTTAAATGTACATTACTCTTGGAAAGACTTTATTAACTGACATGTAGGGGGACGGTTTTTTATGGCCCACTCTGTAGTTTTTAATTATTTTTAGTTTGAATTATTTAATACACACCTAAAGAAAATGGCAGAAATACATACACAGACACAACACAACAACTGTTTTCCTGTGCTACATTGTACTTTTAGGTTAGGGCCACTTGTGGTAGTTAACTGGGGTTTCGTTTTTGGGCCGACCGCTAAGCTGTAAGCTTGAAGTTTGAGAGTAGAATATAAAAAGTTAAAAACACATTTTTAAATGTATAATCAATCACAAATATAGATTAATTTAAATAATTATTTGTTTGCAGTAGTGATGGAACGGCAACTACAGTTTAGTTACTTGATTTCATTCGATTGTTAAATAATTGCAGTTTAATGGAATATTGGAACTTTTGCTTCATGGAATTTAGTAAATTAACATAAATGTACGTATGTGCATTAATTCCTTTAATGCGCATTATTTTTTTAACGCACGTTAAATTTCCATTAATTTATTAACGCATTAATGCGTTAATTTGACAGCTGTACTAATAGGAAGTTGCATACTGGCTTTCAAGTGCCATATAAATCGATGACCTTGAAGGGTCATAATGCACTGTGGAATGAAATGTTTCAAGCTATAAGGGGCCATATCTCAGAAATGGTGCGAGATAAGGCCAAGGTTAAGTACTATTAATCACTAATAGGAAGTTGCAGCATACACCCTTTCAGATGAAATGAATATCATCGACCTTGGGTGATCTTCAAGGTCAGTGACAACCAGTACGGTCAGCCCCACCTTAGCGACAGCTGGGATTCTTGTCAGCATTTGTTTTTGCAGGTAATGTTGTAGATTATTATTCCATACAAATACTGAATTTAACTGGTTTAGATGTATTTTCTGGATATTTTTGTCATATTTCAGATTAGGCAGGGTTCATAAAGGTGTGGACTGTCTGTGCACAGTTTGTGTGCCAACTGCTTTTCTTTCCTGGCAGTCAGCTAATTTTAACACAGACATTTTTCTTATTTTTACATTTTTTTATTGACTCATTTATACTGCATATAGTTCAGTTTAGGCATCTGAGAGTATTTGTGTTGAATGTTTTAGCTAATTTGTGGTTTTATGCCACACTGCTTAGGGGTTTATAATTTGAAGTAATACCATAAAATTTATATGCATTGCAGTTCGTCATCCTAGTCATTGATAGCACAGATCGAGAGCGGTTAAGTATCTCAAAAGAGGAACTGCACAAAATGTTAGCTTGCGAGGTCAGTATTTTATGTTAATCACAGATTTCATCTTAATTTATAACAGAATCCAAACTGATGTCTTTAGAGTCAGTTTAGTAAATTTTATCAAAATTGACTCCTTAGTAATTACCATAGTTAATTTTGTATTTTCATTGATTACTTTTATATCAACCAGTTAATTTAATTATCTGAGGCAGTAGCATTATGTAAACCCAAAACAGCAAGTGCAGCGGAGGGTTTATTTCTCTGTAAAACGGCAGTGACGTGATACTGAAAGTGACTATGTTGAAACAGTGCGCTGCTGAGGTTGTACAGCGTAAAACTTGAAGAAAGCATCGCTGCTTTCTGTGGTCTGCTTCTTTGTTTGTGAACATGGTACTGGCCTGCTATTTTAAAGGTCCACTATTCCGAAAGTCCATTGTGCAGATATGCGCCACAGTGCTTAAGTTCGGGTTAAGGTTAGGGTTAGGATTAGGGTTAAGGTTAAGGTCAGCCTTAAGGTTAGGGTTAGTGGGAATAGTAGACTTTCAGAATATCAGACCCACTGACCTATAAATAAGTAGACCGTTTGCTCACCGTTCGCCTAATGCAACGAGTTGAAGCCAGTTTAAGCCTGTTTCATTAAATATTCATCATGCAGGACTTGAGGAAGTCGTCGTTGCTAGTGTACGCCAACAAGCAGGACGTGCGTGGGGCCATGACAGCTGCTGAGATCTCACAGCAGCTCGGACTCACTAGGATCAAAGACCACACGTGGCACATCCAGGCCTGCTGTGCACTCACTGGCGAAGGGTTTGTATTCATTTATTTAACTAGCAAAGTTCACGCCCTACAACGGTCCATTCCAATGCCTGGCAAAACCCCCCTCAGGCTGCCTGTGGGGGGAGGTGCGGGCTCACATATTTAAGGCCCAAGGACTCAAATGCTGCCGGCGGGGTTTGCAACTGTGCAACGCGGAAGGCGCCATAGGGGTATGGTAGACAGACAAACAAACCGTTCACACATTACCGGTATAGTAAGATGGATGACTTTGTGCATTGTTGGTTTAGGGCGCATACAGGGCACACAAAATGAACTGAATTGTACAGAACTGGGGCCAAATTTATTTTTGAAACTTCTTAGGAAGACTTCTTTTCCAAAGAAAGTATGCAGATTTTGAAAACTTCTTTGGAAATGTCTTTGGAAGAATTTGAGAAGATCTTCCAAAGAAGATTTTGAGAAAGGGTGCGCAATTTTCTAAACTTCTTTGGAAACTTCTTAGGAAGAATTTAGGCAAATATATAGGAAAGCACTAACCTTGTCCTACAGGGAGAAAGCTGTGTAATAAAAAGAAATCTGCAAAAAAGTGCGCAGTGTTGACACTTAGCTTAGAAGTCATGTGTGGTAAAATCAACAATGAGTAAGTAAAGGAAATTGACGTTTGGTCAACTTAAAAAATGAAGCAGTGTATAAAATGCATTTCCCCTGGACGTGCTAAGATAAGAAGCTTTCCAGAGAAGTTTTCCTAAGAAATTTTGATTACATCACATGGTCGGTATAAGCACATCTGATTGGTTGAACTAGTTTAGGAAGATAAGAAAGTATGAAGTTCTTTGGAAACGCAAAGAAAGCTGTCGAAAATTTGGAAAACTTTTTTGGAATTTCTGAATCATTTGACATAGGAAGATCTTTGGAAAATATCTTAGGAAAGTTTCGAAAATTTGTCCCCCGATCTCACTTTGTTCACTTTGTGATGTGAAGTGAATTGAACTCCTGTGGTCGGGTTCCAAGTACAGTCTGAGTAAACTTGATGGTCCTGGCCCGGCAATCAACTGACATATTACCGTTGAGTTGAGTTTAGTTTGGTTCATTTTTCTGTTGCTTTGTACACACTTTTATGTAGTGTACCGGTACGTTTTGCTCTACCAACTTAGTGTGGCCAGCGCATGATGTTTTCAAGTTGTTTCTGGGTGCATCCATGCATCTGTATATCTGAGCATCTGTGTATGTGTTTCTTCTGTTTTTAACCTGACAACTTGAATATCACTGGACACAACTTTACCAAACGTTGAGCATGGTTGCATTAAATTGGACAGAGTGTTCAGAAGAGTGTAATAATAGATAAAAACTAGAATTTTGTGTATTTTGTCTGGTTAGTTTAGGCTTTGTTTTGTCATAGTAGTTATTATTAAATTTTTTGCAGAGTTGTAGATATTAGACCACAGGCTGATCATCTTCGTGTCATACGTCGATGTGTGTTTCTGTGTAGGTTATATCAAGGACTTCAGTGGCTTGTTGGCTGTATAAGAAGGTAGTCGTTGCTAGCGCCCCATCATCAGTGTCTTGCCAAAGGTTCTTTCATTTGACTTACTCGTGGTACCTACCAGCATACTCTTAGGAATGGTTACAGTTCTGCTAGTTGTTGCTGCAGTGCAGGACTGTGCAATTTATATCACTCGACCAAGCATTGATGACCGTAAACTGTGCCGAGTACACAGACTGTTATTGTAGGTTGTTATGCGGCGTTTATGGTAGGCTTAGTATGGGTCTTGCTTGCCCATCCGTCCATTCGTTTTTTTCTGTCATTTTGTTAAATATGGGCTCTTAACTCAAAAAGCATGGAAAAGCCAAAATCGGCATGAGCGTTTTTCAAAGTAGTAGTAACTGCTGTACCAATTTTCAGTGGGTAAATGTTTATTCATGGATCACACACTGCCTGGCAGGCTCACGCATGTCGGGCAACTTTGCCCACTGCACACTAGAAGCAGTGCAGTGGGTGCATATGACCCATAGCAATCAGACTGACGGCCGCATACACGTTGGCACCAGGTGTGCTGACACCTTGCTTGTTTGTAATCATGTCTTAATGTCTGTTTCATACTGCTAGTAGCTATTCATGTGTTTTGTTAGTTCAACATGTATTTGTGTGAATTTTATTTTTTCAGTATATTTTGATCAAGACTGGGAGTATTGTGGTGGTGTGAGTTGAAAAATTTTCTCGTTATTATTATACTTATACAATGTTGTGCTGCTACGCAGTGTACAGCTTTTACCAAGACATTACCTTATTTGTGATCCTGTTTTATTGATTTATTGAACAATTTTCATGGTCCTCCGTTGGACAGTTATTTTTTATAAACTTACAAAACTCTGGAGTAATGCTGAGTGATACGGAAAGTGGAAAAAAATTGAGCTGTAAGCATTTTCATAGTGTAGCTTTTTATTCAGTTGACCGTGGTTTGTCAGCTTGTCTAATAAATGAATATATATATATATATATATATATATATATATTGTACGTATATATGATAGCCATGCAGATAGACAATAATGTTGATACACATCTTTGAAACTGATTGCACACTTTTGGATAGAAACTGCACTGTCAGTATGAATTGCACATTTATTCAGGTCAAAGCTGCTTAATATCATAATCAAATCTGCCATTTAGTTTGACGATACCTTGTAGTATAAAAATTAATTTCCACAATTAGATTTACAACATACGATACATATACAGCATCCCAGATATCTGGTTATCAGTGATGTGATTTATTTGCTGAATTTTGGTGCTTTGTTCAGTTTTCAGCTAGTCACATTTTCTATTTTTTGCAAGTTAGTGAGGTAAACAGGACATGTCTAGTTGTCTGTGAATGTGTTGAGTAGACATGTGCGTTGTTTGTTACATTGTGCCACATTACATCAGTTTAGTTTTTCTTACTCATTTGTTTGTATACGTATAATACATGTAAACTCCAAAGATTTTAGACTTTTTATGTCTTTATCCTAGTCTGTAGCTTGCTATATTTGACGTATAGAAGAGACATCATAGTAGAGCTTAGTACAGGCAGATAGATGACCAGCATGGAGAACTGTGACAAATACACCATGGGCCATAAAAAACGTGTCACTTTACTTTTGTCCATATCTTCGCCAATTATTGACTGATTTTCAAAATTCTTTCACTGACACACTCTGCAGACAGTTTGCAATAAAGTGGTTGTTACATATCCCAGCGCACGGTAAATGCGTCTCTACACTACCTTGTGAAATATCAATGAAATATGCATACATAACGTTAATAACAAACAAACATTTTGGTAAAATTGAAAAAAACCACTTCAGATCAACAGTTTAGTGAATGGTCTGTATGACACTAAACTGTGTGGGTCTAACACAGTCTAGTGTCATTCAGATCATTCATCACATTGTTGGTCTGAAGGGTTTTTTTATTTACCTAAATTTTTGTTATTATGTCTAGTTTTTGCTTACATTGATATTTCACAAGGTAGTGTAGAAACGCGTTTACCGTGTGGTGGGATATATAATAATCACATTATTTCAAATTGTCTGCAGAGTGTACCATTGAAAGAATTTTGAAAATTGGTCAATAATTGGCAAAGATATGGCCAAAAGTAAAGTTGCACGTTTTTGGCCCACCTTGTAGTGGCAGTTAAAGTTGAGTAAGAAGGGTTGATTGACTAAATTCAAGGGTGGATTCGTGAGAAATACTGAGATGTGGTATACTGCACATGAGTTGGTTTTAGTTACAGATCTAGTTTTATGCACAGTAGTTGTTTTTTTTCTTTTGATGAACGAAAATCACTGTCATGTGTGTCTCAGTGATCATGTCTGTGTACATAGCAGTATGATTCAGTTTAGTTGAGTTGATGTTGGTAGTCTGACACACGATGTGCCAATATTTTGTGATTTTGTCAGTTTAGTAGCATTTTCTGTTTTATTATTTAGTTCTTACTTGTGCTTGGAGTTAGTCATTTTTGTGTCAGTTTGCTGCAATTGAGTGTTTGACTTTATTCGGGCATTGCTTTGGTTTTGGTCGGTAAAAGGTAAAGGTTAAAGGTAAAGGCCAACACTTGCTATAGCACTTCTTACCATTGCTCAGAAGTGCTTTACAATCTCAGAAGTGGCAGCTGATCAGTATGAGCTAATGATACTGCAGCGCAGTAAGCGGCCATCCATTGCCCACGTTAACGAACAACTGGACCCACGGTTTGCAGCCAGCAGACATACCACCACCCCAATCAGCCACACTAGGACTTCACCCCGTAGCCCATAAGCCATTACTTATTTCCCGTCCCACTGAGGGTAGGAGGCTGAGTTGGCCTTAGCACACAGTAGGTTAGCAACTTGCTCAAGGTTGCTTGCAAATGACGGCCGTGAGAATTGAACTGCAACCTGAAAGTTACGAGTCGACACTAACCACTAGATATTTGCACCTACACAGGCAGGTAGGTGTGAACAACTTGCCCAAGGCTGTTACTTGGTAGCGCATCAGCTGGGCATTGAACCGTGGACCCTTTGTTCTTGTATCTAACGCCTTAACCACTGAGCCAGGCTTCTGGTGCTGTGGCACATTTGTGAATGCTGAAAAATCTTGTGTATTGAGTGCCTCTTCTGATGGTACACATGGAACTTCGTAATTAAGAAAATTACTTTGCATATGTATAAACTGTCCATCAGAAGTATTTACTGTTTTTGTTGTGAACTGTTAAGCCATTAATTTGTATTTGTTGTGGATCAGAAAAAGTCTATGAATTTTGTGCAATTTGCATTAGTCATTTTTCTATTTGGTGTCAGTAATGAAAATAGTGGAGATATTGAGGAATTAACTAAGCATGTATGTCAGTAATAAGTAAAAATTATTTACAAGTTGCATCTGACGAAAGGCTTACTTCTCTGGTGCAACAGAGAAAAATCAAATGTTTATATACAGTAGTTGTCTGTTTAGGTTTAGTTTGATCGTACTTTTATGTTATTTACGTAACATTTCACATTGTAGCAGTATGTACGACATTATGTGTGTTTAAGTAATATATACAGGTTTATGTTGATAGTGTGTATTCCATATTTTTTTCTCATCTTTTGTGCTCAGTTTTATCATCGATGAGGTATACAGGTCACAGGTGTCTGTGGCAGTTCTTATCAATGATGTTTTGTGTTGTTATGTGGCTGTCGTAGTAGGCTGCATTATAGGACTTGTCCAATTGTCTGTCTGTCTGTCCCGTACAGATTCCTAACTTGTAAATAGTAGAGAAACTAAAATTAATATGAACGTTCCCCAGGCCACGGTAACCAGCGTACCAGTTTTCATTTTGGAGGATCAAAGTTCAAGGTCATTGGACGTCAGAAAACCTCCCAAAAGTGACCCGTAAATGATGTCAGTGTTTACTTAGGCTCATGACGCTGCAAGCCAGTGCACACTAGACGCAGCGCGTAGCTGGGCTTTGCTGAAGTGGACTTTCAGTTTACATTCATAACTAGAAAGCAATCATAGCTCGCAGGTACTTCCTCCAAGGCAATGCTATTCGCCAGGTGGCGTCACCATGTTCGCTTTGCCAGCGGTTTCGCTTATGCCCCCTTTAACGCAATAGTAACGAAAATTTCAAAGTGATCCAGAATCCATGATTCCTGCCGGATCACCCCCAAAACTGAATCACTTGTAGCTTATGCCATGCCCGACATTCCCTCAAAATTTCAGAAAGATCCGTCCATAACTGTTTGAGTTATCTTGCTAACACAAAGACAAACAAACAAACAAAAACCGGCAAAAAACATAACCTCCTTGGCGGAGGTAATAAGTAAGTGGTATTTAATACCTCGATGGACAACCACATAACGTGTCGGCACTGGATCAACATAGTTTTCTAGTTTTATTTGAAGTTCGTTGTCGAAGTTGTAGACTTATGCATTGTGTCTGCAGTTGATTTTTGTTCTCATATTTCTCTGCTTCTGTCCTGATCTTGTGTTCAGATACATATTTTTCTTTCATATGGATTTTTGTTCGTAGATGATCGTTGTTGATTACTGTACTATATGAGCTTTATTTCGTTGTCACTTAACATGAGAATCAGAAGTAAGGTGATTCTTTCAGTGTCTGGTAGTGCAGAGTTCTTAACAGTGCACAGTTGCACGCTGCTCTAACGATGCTGTACATCTTCAGTAGATTGATTGATTCTTCATTAGTGCACTGGTTCACTGGTGACCGAATGTGTACTGCATTTCTATTCTGCAGTGTGTATTTGCATTCAGTCGATTAAAATGCATGCTTTAATAAAATCAGCTGACAGATGCAGCCAACTAAAATACGACATGTGTTGCAATAAAACAGCAGTAAAATATAAAGTAAAGTATGGCACTACATTATGTGTGCAGTACTTGTACATCACTGCATGCTACAAGTACTACAGGCACCATTTACACACTTAACATAGGCATTGGTTCGTAATTACTCTTTTTGAACGCGAGACAGCCAACTGGACACTAGTAGACAATAATAATGTCACCAGCTTCTTGTCCAGTTGTGTGAATTGTGTTAAATTTTTACGCGCGATAGCAGAATGCATCACGCGTCTTAGCCATCGTCTAGGCGTCCGCCTGTCTGTCCGTCCGTCCGTCTGTCACACTAGTGATCTGTATCAAAACGGTGCAAGATAGGATCACGAAATCTTTACCTTTGGCTGCCCCGAGGACTCTAATTTTTAGCGACAAAATTTTGTGCCCGTGGGTGAGGGGGTTCCCCTCGAACAAGGGCGTCAAAGAGGGGTACCCCCCTTAAAAAGTCGTTATTTTGCTACTATTGGCTCGCCTAATGTGAAAACGGTTGCAGATAGGTACACATAGGCCTGTGCTGTGCTATGCTGCTTATCATAACAAGCACTGGCGACAAGCTTTTTAGATTTATCAACATCGATGACGTTGAACGACCTTGAATCCCCAAAAAGGGGTTTTTAGTGAATTTTTCGCAATTTTTGGATGCAGCGCACATTTCAACACTGGATTGAGACGAAATGGCTGGAGATAGACAACCAAGACAACCTGTGTATGAAATGTTCAGCATTGAACGTAGATTTTAGCAGTCCAAGTGCCGACCCCCTAGGTTCGAGGCCGGCGCAGGCGGGCGTCAAAGACAGCTACCCCCTAAAAAGTGATTATTTTACCGAAATTATCTCGTGTAGCGTGAAAACGGTTGCAGATAGGCACCGACATGCAGCACATTATAACAAGCACTGGTGACGGGCTTTTTAGATTTGTCAACATCGATGACCTTGAACCCCTTGAAAGAGGGTTTTGTTTAATTTTTTTCGCAATTTTTGGCTGCAGCGCACATTTCAACAGTAAATTGCGACGAAATGGTTGGAGATAAACTAAGACAACTTGCATATGTAATTTTCAACATTGAGCGTAGATTTTAGCCGTTCAAGTCTCAATCCCTTAGGTCCAAGGAGGCCTGCGCAAGCAAGCGTAGTAGAGGGGTACCCCTCTAAAAAGTGGTTATTTTACTGATATTGCCTCGTCTAGCATGGAAACAGTTGCAGATAGGCACAGACGTCCTGCTTATAACAACAAGCACTAGTGATGAGCTTCTTAGGAGTATCAACGTCGATGATCTTGAATGACGTTGAACCCTTAAAATAGGGGTTTTACTAATTTTGTTAGCGATTTCGGGCAGCGACACACATTTTAAGAGTGAATTTCGTATAATACAAGATAATGTTCATACGAACACGGAGTCTGTCCAATGCATTTCGATAGTTTACAGTATATGTCCGTATAAATATAATAAGTGAGCCGTTTAGACCGGTGGAAAAAATCAAACAGTTTAATTTCAAATTGTACAGCAGCAAAGATCCTTTCATCCTTCTGTATTATTTTAACTAAACAACAGACATTGTCAGTCACGAGACCGTTCGATTCGTCACTAGCACTTTACTATAAAAGGTCCATCGTCACCATGCGTCTATCTTGCACCGATATGGAGATATGGCGCCTCAAAGATAATGGGGTCACGAGTTTGATCTTTTGGGGTCACGTGACGTCATCGGTCACGTGACCATTTGACTCCCGGTGCGCACACGCACGCACGGACACAAAGGTGATTTTATACTCTGTCCAATGCTATGTATAGCATTGGACAGACAATTATTATTATATTGCATGCTGTACACGGATTACCAAAGTGGCAGGACCGCTGCTATCGCGCGTCACGTGAGCTTTGCTCAAATTACGTGTTAAAGTTCGTGTTGGGACTTTTTTGCGCAGTCTTATATTTTCGTTGTCGCATGAAAATCGTAATGGTTCTGTTTCTGCATGAAATATCATTTCTACTGATGTGATTGATTGATTGATTGATTGATTAACCATTAAAAATTATTGCCATTTTTTGCATAGTTATTTTTATATGGACGCTGTATGATACCTGGTGCAGATCTAGTGATTTTTATAGAGCATGGGGTGCGCCAAAACTGTCAAACATGTTAGTTGTGATATGGTCAGTGATTTAGGCCTACACTTAAAACTAGCGGGCAAGCTGCCAGTTTAATTCTAGCACACGAACTAAAAGAACTGGAGATGTGCGAAAACGGAATTGAAATGAGAGAGATTGAACAAGTACTGCTATGTGAAAAAAAACTAAAGTCCGGAAACAGACAGATCCGAAAACTGAAAAGGTTCATGCTATTAAGTTGAGCCACTGTGACTCATTATGAAAGGATTCAAGTCCGCTATTCCGAAAATCTACTAATCCTAACCCTAACCTTAACCCAAACGTTAGCAGTGTGGCGCGTATAGATCTGCACAATGGACTTTCGGAATAGCGGACCTTCGAAATAGCCGGCCGGTACCTATGAAAGTACCTGTCCTTTTAAGCATACGATATAAGTTTGCACAGCATAATGCGTGCCCATTAAGCATGCACACACCGGCACAACAGCTTCAACATGTGAGAACTTCGTTAAATGTTAAAAAAGTTAAAGAGTTAAAAGTATATAACCCCTATAGCCTTTCGTGAGAACCCACCTCAGAGCTGCGGAGCGTCACCTACCATGGGATTACACAGTAGGCATACTATCTGCCATCCGACACGGGTGAACGCGCCCGGCCTTGACGCCAATCAGAAAGGCCGGTACTCGATTCGTTTACCCCGGAGGGACTGAAGGCTGAGTTGGCCTCTGTGGTCGCTTATTTTCTGGTTTACCCTGTCCGCACTCCGCAGTAGCCTATAATCGGGCCCGACGTAGAGCAGCAGCAGCTTGGTTGATCGAGACCACTAGACTCACACCAAGCCATGTCCTATACATCCGTAATTAACGACAGCAGATTTATTCTACTGATGACTTCCCAGAACCACGATAGACGGCGTGTGCAGTGTCTCCGGTCATAAATACGTTCTGTTGCCACTGTACGTTCTGCAGTACGCTGTACATCATCTATCGTAGCAGTAGCTAGATGCTGTACAGTATATAGGCCAGAGATGTGTAGGCCCTACTGTTACTGTAAAGCCATTGCTCACTGACGTTTGTCACTGTTGACGCACGTCGTTTCATGGCCCAGACTTAATGTGTTCTTAATTGACCCGTTTTTTTGGCCGACCGTACTTTGGCACAAGGTTCTGTTTGGCTGTTGTCTGTCTGTCTGTCTGTAATTTATGTATTGTGGCTAAACGGTAGGCCCCTACGTCGTAGAGGGTCGGCGATGGTACCGTTGGATAGGACGACGATGGGTTCCTATAGGCTGCCAATAATTATCATGTCGCTATATACAGCGGTTTGACCGCAATTATAATTGAAGCCTAATACGATAGGCTATAGACTAAAGCTGGCGAGATAATCGCGCGACGAGTGACGTTTACGTTTCTTATAGGCCTACTAAAGTTGATCGTAGCTTTCGAAAGCAGCGTTAACATAGCGTGTATGGAACTGTAATCACCTTTGGGAAGTCGCTTTTTCTCCATGATCGAAAGTCGAACGCTGGCCTTTGGACGTAGCCGGTACGATCGGCCTTCCCTAGCGACAGCTGAACTTCTTGTTGAGGTTGCGGGGAGTCCGCGTTATGTCCTGCATAGGCTCCTTACTCGGAAGCAGAAATAGGTTTAGTTCACCACAACCATCGGCAACTCTATATAGGCCTAGCTTGTTGGACTCGGTCGCTGACGTTGTCTTGAATCTAGGCCAGTATTGTTACAAGTTTTTTTCCAGTATTTGGCTTATCACGTTTCGTTCTTGTTCTAAGTATAGGCCTATCTAGAAAATGGCAATTAACAGTAGCTGAGCCAACAGCTAGTGCGGCTAGGTTAACGCCAAGCTTGATCGATTACCGAAATCGACCTTTCGGTACTTGGACCTGTGGGGCGCCATTGTGTCGAGAAACGCTTAGGCTAGGTCGTTTATGGGCATAAAGCGTCATTCAGAAAATCAACAGTCGTGTAAGTAGGCTAGTCAGCTGTCAGCAGAACTGGTATTCGACTGACACTGTAACCGTAGGCCTACCTACAGCTTACAGGTGTGAACTGGGAACAGAAATACAGTTGGCCTATACATTGTCAGGATTGACAAGATAAGCCTATATATGCATTTACAATTTTACATTGCCCAGAAGTTACGGTAGCTAATCTACGCGTCAAGTCAGGTTAGTACTGAAATAGGTGATCGTTTGTAAATATAACGTTTTCGTATTTAGGTCAGCCGTCCATTCATCGTTTACCAACTCAGCTTGGCCATCCCTCTGTAGTCTCTGTCTGGACGTAAATGGCGTTGATTAGACATAATTCATCATGGCAATACTATGCATGTCACCAGGGAAGAAAGGGTGCGTTTTTCGCCGCCAAATTCCAAGTCTATGCCCAGCGTAGGCTTATACACTGTCTCTGTATGTTGCGTACCTCCTTATACGGCAAATAAAATGCAACAGTTTAGAAGTTGAATAAAAGGAGTGGACTCCAGTACTGCCTACAGACGTGGATCTACGAATTAGTCTTTAATGTAGGCTCCCGAGCTTTATTTGTCACTTTCTGAAACTTACTGGCTGGCGGTTGTAACGCTGTAGGCCTATACACGAATAGGCCTACCGATTATGATCGACGTCCCTGACTGGTGCTTAAATCCCCACTCTGCAGATTTAGGTTTAAGCATACTGCACAGAACATCTTTCATCATATTTGAACTTTTCTTGCAAACCATCGTTTAAACTTACAAGCCATTTTTACCTGATAACTGTTTCTGTTAAGTCTAGCCCGGAGAAAATAGACTAGTTAACCGAATTTCCTTTCTTCCGCGGCTTTCCAGTAGTCTATTGCGCCATGCACAAAAAAGTTTTTACCAGGGACTCTTCCTGGCTCAACGAACTTGGTCTTTAGCTGACCTTTTCGTCTCAAAGGCACAGAGAATAATTTCCACCACTTGGCCTCATATTTAGCCATTATTGATCGACGAAAGGACTAATAGGTTACACGTACGGCGGGTACAGCGCGATGGCACCAGTGGTTGACGGACGACAGTGAGCCCATGCAACGTACGATAATCGATTGCAGCTATTGATCGTCGCCCTCATAACTACGTGTAGGCCCCATTGTCTTGCTGTCATTGTGCAGGTAGCTCGAGGCCCGGCTAAACTCATCATTCACCTTCAATGGAGTGTCTGCAGCAGCCAGGCCATTGACAAACATTTATATCAACAGTGCATAGCAGGTTGTCGATGACTTGCGGTTCAGCTGTCGCTTTAGTTCTTCGTCGTCGTGCCACGTGACGTTGACTCTTCAGATCTTCTAAGCTGTCTGACATCATCGTCAACTGTGGCAGTAAAGTCAACTAGATCATCCCGTTTTCTTTCTTCTTCTTTTTGAGCTTTTTGTCTGTAAAAGCGATTGTCTCCTACAGACTGGCACTCAACATGGTTACGGCAACAGCCCAACACAACAGCACAACGACCGACTATGAACATGACGTTGCATCTACGATGTCGTTGTACAGTAATCTGTCGACGTCTGGCAATGCTACATCGAACTGGTCCGACTACTATTACTACTACTACTATGACGACGACACAGTGCTCGCGACGACGGTGGCCATGGCGCTGGTTCGCTACGCGCTGCCGCTCATCGTGGCACTCGGCACGCTCGGAAACTGTGTGTCGGCGCTCGTACTGGTGCGTCGTCGTCTGAGCGGTGGGTCTATCGACGTGTACCGCGTGGCGCTGGCCGCCGCCGACACGACCGTGTTGTACGTGAGTGCGTTCAAGACGTGGGTGCGTGTCGTCACCGGTGTCGAGTGGCTGCATGCTTCTGACGCCGCGTGCCGCTCTCTCACGTTCGTTCTGCTAGTCGCACTTCACCTCAGCGCCTGGTTGATCGTCCTGCTGGCAGTCGATCGCTTCGTCACTGTCTGGTTTCCCTTCCGCGCTGTGTCACTGTGCTCCGTGCGTGCGGCTTGTCTGTCCGTCGTCTGTCTGGTCGCCGTGGTCGTCCTGGGCAACCTCCACGCGTTTTGGACATTCTCTGTCAGCGACGACGAGTGGGGACCGCCGAGGTGCGTGCCGCCGGCGGACAACTGGTTCATGAATGTCGTCTTCAACTACGTTAGGTTCTCCACCTACTCGCTGCTGCCGTTCGTTGTCGTCGCATCACTCAACGTTTTGATCGTCGTCCGTGTCCTACGTCTACGTCGACACCTGCGCGCCCGCCGCGTTCGCGGTCTACGGGCGCTGTCCCGCGACACCCCACCGGCAGTGGGTGATGAGCGGGCTCTGCAGCCGCCGCTGTCCGTCACACAGGTGCGCGCTACGTTGATGTTGGTGGTCGTGGCGCTCATGTGGCTCGTTCTGGCCACTCCCTTCACTCTCGTCTCGATGCTGGCGGTCAACGGCGTCCGGCCGTCGTCCGACTCGGCACATCTGCTCGTCAAGACGCTCGCCTTTTTGCTAATGTACTTGAACCACTCCGTCAACGTGGTCGTTTACTGCGCCATGGAGCTGCGCTTCAGGGCCGCTCTGCGCCGCACACTGCTCTGCTATGGGTCTGGCCGGCGAGCTTATGACCTCTGCAGGACTAGGTCGACCCACGCCAAGAGCAGTCGCAGTTCTACTGGCAGCGCTAAGACGACGTCGCTAATGTCCGCAGTTGCAGTGCAGTAACGTGCCGAGAAGACAGTCGCCAGCAGTTCGTTGTTCCTCGGCTGTTTGTAATTCAAACTGCAGAGTAACAGATTGTGTACTCGTGAGAAGAAAAAAGACGTGCTGTTGACTAGAAACTGGACAGAAAACAAGCCGTCAACAAACTGCAGCACTGTATATTTAATGAAAAACGTGAATTCATATTTTATAAAAGTTTTTCTCTCTTTTAAAATAATTTTTTCTCCTGTTTAGGTGTTAGTTTATCTGCTTGTTTTTCGTTTCCTATTGCTAAAGCGTTACTGTGATGTTGTCTCTATTATTACCTCCGCCAAAGAGGTAATGTTTTTGCCAGACTTTGTTTGTCTGTCTGTGTGTCAGCAAGATAACTCAAAAAGTTATGGACGAATTTTTCTGAAATTTTTGGCGAATGTCGGGAATGGTAAAAACTACCAGTGATTCAATTTTGGGGGTGATCCGGAAGGAATCCTGGATTCTAGATCACTTTGAAATTTTCGTTAACATTGTTTTCAATGGGGCATAAGAAAAACCGCTGCCAAACCGAATATGGTGCTGCCACCTGGCGAACAACATGGCGTTGGCAAAGGTCTACGGTCTCTGAATGTTTCAAACTTTATTTTATTCAATTTCTTACTATTTTAATAGAACTTGCTATTAGTTATCAGTTATCTTACATGAATATATGATAAACTCATCTGATAATGTTTGAATATCGTCGTCGTTAGTCTCGTCACTGGTCGTTTATTCGTTGAAGAAGAACAACCAATGTAGGGGCCTAAGCTAAGCACCATAACAGTCACTGGCGAACAAGACAGCTAGGCTAAAAGATAAAATCTACAAAGCAAATATTAAAGCAATTTTGAACACAATGTAAGAGGATACAAATTAAAGATTATAAAAATTGTGATAAACGCCAACGTGACTATAGTATAAGTAGTTTGACTGGTGTTCATCTAAAACATTTGAGGAATATACGCCTACCTTCATCGGTTTCAACACTGTATACAGTGTATTATGCAAGTATAACGAGGCTCAAACCACACACAGCTTGCACTGCTATCGTTTTCGCAACTTTCGGCTACAGTCGTGAGTCATTTGAGCAAACGACGGTGTGGTCTATAGGCGATCTGAGCGTAATTTAAGTACGATACGGATACCGCACTGTCTAGAGTGGTATAAGCTCGTATTACGTACTCGCTTATCCACTCGAGCGGTGCGGTATTTAGTGCAATAATACACAGTAGACTGTGTTGAAACGTACTTATTTTATGGCCGTGATCGACGGCATGTTCTTCCTGGACGCACGTGCGATATACAAACGCGAAACGCTATCAGTTGTTACGCTTGGGTGGAGTGAGGTTATGAGCAGTTATAACACTCTAGACACTATAGTTGGAAATAATCAGTATATTGCATTCGTTTTATGAAAATAAGACATGGATTGGACCAGTCGATTAATCCTATTTTTTGTAGTTAATTTGCAAATGATCAAAATCGGAAAAAGAATAATACGTCCGCCAGTCCGGGTTGTCTTAGTAGTGTGGGATAGAGACAAAATGACCATAATTTTAAGTTTCTAAACTGAAAATAATAGAACACCGGTTTTGTCCTAGAAAACTTTTACACATTTTTTCCTGCGCTATTTTGTTTTCAAGTTCGGAGGCCGTGCGGCACGGACTGACAGACACGACGCTTAATGCGGCCTATAGGAGCCTATATAGGACGGCGGTATAGAACTGGATCAGTGCGTGTAGTGCAAAAAGGCTACATGTAAATGACAGCGAGTCGTGCTGTAACGACACGCGCAAAGGGACTGCCAGCGCGCATTACAGCGACGATGTCAATCAAGCAACTGAACCGTCATGTTGTATAGATCTAGTCTGATCACGGCTCAGCCCAGCCCCAGCCCCCATTTCATCCCATCCTACATTCTAGTCTTTTTCACCGATCTTTCTGTCGTGCTATTTCAGTAACTTGCTAAACCTAAAGACATTTTGGCTATACAGAAACTGCTACGAAAAAGCCTAGAATCTGTTTCTGGTATTCATGTTTCTGTCAGAAGTTGATGGACCATTGGAACTAGTAGGGTTGACTGACTGTTGTTCCATCTTTGCACTGCTTTTTGCTTGTAGTTCTTATTTTCACCTCCGCTGTTATAGGTGTTTGTTTGTGTGTGCGAAATATTTCAAAAAAGTTCTAAACAATTTTTGGTGAAATTTTAGAAATGAGGAGTGTGGCCACGAAACCAGCCGAGTAGGCTAGTGCTTTATGACGTTCCAGAGTTTATCTCTTTTTTCAGGAGCAAATAGCTTATGAGGACGTAAACTGACATTTTGCAGTGCATCTCAGCACGTTAAGTATTTGGATGACTTTTTGAAAAGGAAGTGTGGTTCAAAGATCGATCAGTTTTTGGCGAATTAGTATTCAGATGCAGAAATATGGAGATAAAAAAATTGTGACATTTTTGGAGAGTGGAGCAATCGAAGGCACGTGGATATACACGTATTAGGCCTATCGATATAGCGCAAATAACACTGCTGTTTGTCGCAGCCCACGCACACACTGCTCACGAGCAAGCACACGAACGCTCGTCGTGCAGCAGCGATTGCTGTTCCAACGTCGTCAACCAAGTTGCGGTTTAGCTTACACGAACGACACTAACTTGTGCAGTGTGAACAGCGTACGGCGAAAACTGGCTATAGAGCACCGTTACTGGCGCACACACCCATTTTGGACGATTCGCCTACAGAATCTACACCTGGGCTATCGAATAACACTGTCATGGTCAGTATATACTGTAGTAAGCTTACTGTCTTTTTGACTTTGATTTCTCGTGACTTTTTGTCGACGATTTGACAGAGTGTTACGCTAACGTGGGTCGGATAACTACAGTATGTTATTTCGTTCGCTTTTATGTTTCTCTCTAGCGAAAATTTGTCAGTGTATATCAGCAACATACTTCTATGCAAGGGCAAAAATGTTTGCATTGGAAACTTAGATGAGCATAATTAGGCCTATATAACAAATATATAATAAATTAGCCAAAACACCCTGTATACGGATAACGATTTGGCATTTTTCTTATATTTTTATGCGAAATCGCTCTACTGCAGGCGATGTCGCTTACAGCTACTCATTTCTTCGTGGCGTGGTCTGTCTGTCGTCCGTCACATTTGTGCCGCTTGCTAAAACCGTTCGATGGATTTCTATGCCAATGTGTTAGATGAGAGCTCCCTGACATTTTATGCAGGACAGACGAGATTTGTGGATGCCTATGCTTATAATTCACCAGGGGGTAAGGTTAATAAGCGATTTCGCGTTCTACCAAATTACTTCCGTGTTCGCCCATCTTGTGTTAGGCAGACTATAAATTGCTCAAAACGGTTCACACGCCGTGTTGATGTGATATTCATTCTTCGTTTGAATATAGCGCTATTTTATAGTATTTATTAGTGTCTATCAGTATTTGTAATCATTCGTCAGTCTTATTGCCCTATTTCGGAGCGAATAAAAGTAAGAGTAGAAGTAGGCTATTTCATGTTTGCCCTGCAGTTTAATGAAGTGATGTATCTATCTATGGTGAGCAAAAGTAACTGAAGATATCCGTCAAGAGCATGCATGGAATCAGTGAAGCCGGTCGGTGCATGGCATCGCTTCATATCGTGTCGGTGGTCCTTGTAGATCGATCAGCGACTACATCGTCTGGTCTGGTGGGATTGCCGTCCTTATATACTGATGAGGTCTTCTGTGGGACGGTGCACGCGGGATGTCTTGCTCGCTCCAGCGGCTGCGTGGCGCCCGCCAGTTTTCTGACGGCGGAAGCTCACAGCGCCATGCAACGACTGCGTTTTTATATCATATTATATCATTCACTGTAGGACCGGGCCTTAGTAGACACCGGCTGGGAAGTATGGCGATCGATGGACTGAGAATCGGAGTGGCCGATAAAAATTGCGCTTTATCAAATATTATTCGATTTCCAAAATTGCTTTAATAGCTAAGTCTAAATGTAAATTGAAAACACATTAGACCTAATCGTTACCTTCAAAACGATTCGTGAAACAGCTTTAGATTTAGAGCATAAAATATACTGAAGGTTACAAGGTAATTTAACTCGCTTATTCTAAGACTGACTAGATTTTACAAGGTAGTGTAGCGACATGTTTGTGAGGTATGACGGAATCCGCAAGCCCGAAATGTCAAACTATGGATAATATAGTAATTTTAGGTAATTTTGGTAATTCGTCTGAGACAAACCAACAATAACTCTGAACAGTTCGTGCTGCTGCTAAGAACATTCTGGTCCCAGCGGATTGTGACTAACTGCTAAGTCTGTTAATAGCAAATTTACTGCAAAGTATATCGGTGAAACAATTTTGAAAATAAACCGATTTTTATTTGGGCAGTTATGCCAAAAAGCTTTGGGACTTGATTTTTGTTGGGCGACTCTGTGCGCTAGTAAGTGATGACTATTCGATCGACGCTTATTCCCTCATGCTGCTGTGGTGCTGCTGCTGCTGCTGACGCTGCTGCTGTAGCATGATCGCCGACCTAGCAGCCGATGGCAAGACAGTTTGTTTACAGCATCAGTCTAAACAACGATTGTGATGAAACTAAGCCACGCCTGAGTTAGTACAACTCGTTGTCGCGATGGTTTTCGATAAACAGGTGTGACAGCAACAACTTCAGCCAACGCAGATCTAGACTAATACACGAATTTCGCTTTACGCGAGTTAAAGTTTAAAAACAACAACATCATGTTACAGCAAAAAAATGCATTATCACATAAAGTATACACGCAACATGCTTAGAAACGGTATACGTTTTGAGGACTTGACTTATATACCGGGAACGTGTTTTAGTGTCGCTGGCATGCAATTAGTATGGACACTGGGGCGAGCGGTCAGCGCAGCATCGTGCCGTGACGTAATCAAATATGGATGAGCATCAGCATCATCAGCAGCAGCAGCCGTCGCCGGGTCATGTGATGCGGCGCCACGTGACTCACACACCATGCCGAGAATGATCCGAGATGATGCTGTGTTAGTCATGAGCGCGCGCACGGGCGGATCCAGCCTTAGCGTTTGGGAGTAACCGTGTTAAACGATGTAATAATCAGTCAAAAATTGCATTACAATCTAACCTAACTCTAAAAGCGACCCAGGTGTTAATCAGTTGTGTGTTTTGTCCAACTCACTAAACTTAGTCTTTATCAAGCTACAGTGTTTTATACCGGGTGGCGCAAAAAACGTCCCAAACATTCGCATGCATTATTCGACCGAATGGTCAAAGTGAATCAACACAAAAACATTTTTGTAATGACCGAACATCAGTGAATATGTGCAAAAATTTTCGCTTAAAACATCTCTGCATTAGCCGTGATACAAACAAAAGAGTGTAACACGCCATAAAGCAATTTTTGCAAGCGGTTCATCATTTGCGTTGCCCCTCGTACGCAGGCTATGCCAAAACGTCACAGTAAGCCGAATCATCAGTAACTGATCAGCAGAAAAAGTGCTGAATCGGTCATTTGTTCTTCTTTGCCATTGACGCTAGACGCTTTTCCCCACTGCCCTACGGCTTTTCTGATTTTGTCTGTCTGATGTCGACGTCATGCCATTTGTCTGTGATAAAATTTTGAAGATCTTTGAGGTTCGCATACGGCTTACGCCTTTCTTCACAGACAAGTTGTTGCAACGTATCCCAAACTGAGACTAATGTAGTAAATTCAAATCTGTTGAATGCGGTTTCCATTCCTGTGAGCTGACATATCTGGCGTGTTGTGTCGAAAAAATTTTTGAGTTACTATTTGATGCGGTGTGATGAAACACTGTCCTTACATAATTGCATTTTTAACTCTCCTTACGTCATTAAGCGCCATCCAGTAGTGTTTAAGTGAGGTCACTGAAAGTTATAAGCAAGTAAGAGTACATATTGGTCTACAAATGTACAAAAGGAAATTTATCTCCGTAAAGTATACGCGCCGTTATAGTTATGCAAACTTCGGGACGTTTTATTGCGCTACCCGGCATATACAGGGTGCGGAAAAATGTAGCCTCTAAAGTTGTTTGCTGTATTTTCAGCAACCGTTTGGAATTTTAATTTGAAATTTTACAGATGCATTATCTAAAATGTTCCACATCTAACTGCTGAGTGAAATGTGATACTGTCGAAAAACGACGAAGTTTTAGACGTTATAGTTTCTGTTGCACCATGTGCCATTGGACGACTCTGTAGTAATAAACACGTGAACAGTTTACTAAATAAATCAGTGTGTGAAAGTTAATCAGTTTCGTCTCGTTTGATCTGCGTTATATGAATAAGCTCGTTAGTTGACAGTTGTTCGAACTTGTTTCAGGTAAACAAAATGATCAGAAAAACAGTCACGAATTTGTCACCGAGTTCTTAAATATAAAGTTTTAGCGCACTAAGATAAAAGGCATGAAACATCCCCATTAAAATTGTTAACGTGTTCTAATACACGATCGGAGCGGGTCTAAATCGGCGCCCGCAAAAGTAACGTTCTGTCTGTTTGTGGAATGCACACTCTACGCGGTGCATGTTTCATGAGAAAGACTGTTTTGCCGATGAGCGCTATACGCGCACGAGGGTGCTTAGTTGGCAGCATGATTGTTCCGCTTTGTCTGTCGGTTTCAGACCACATCGCATGGTCTCAGGCAGCGTCTAGTTAGGACATTTTTGTTTCGTTTCTCATAATCCGGACCTATTCATCTGACACTTTACTGACGTGGTTCTAGGAATAATGTTTATCATTTAGGCCACTTATGACGATGTTTGCTAAAAATACAATCAGTCATCAAAGCGTACCGGCAGGCTTATTAGTTGCTTGATGAGAATGGTTGCTATCCCGCTGCACGTGGTCACATGCCACTTTCCGTACATTAGTACAAATCTAGTACTTTATGTACTATGATATTTAAAAATTTCTTTATATAACCTATGCTTTGGTTCATGAGTCGATATGTTGAACGGTTGTGCCGTATCTACCTACACTTAAAGATGGTTTAACTTGTCTTCGGACCAGTTGAAAATAAAATAAACTGTCAGTCTCTTGCGAATTTTTCTACGATAACTTTAAACTTGGCTGAAGTTATAAATAGGCAATTATTATTTTATTATAAAATCGTACACGCAATACCGATACAGAAATACAAGAAAATACGCATAAAAAGTAGTACACAGAAAATATTACACTTTAAAAAGAACAGAAAGGAAGTTCATCTTTCAGTGGGACACAGCCACACAACAGAGTTAAGAAGAACGAGTGTGTATGATGTGGTACGTTCCGCACGCGTCTAAGTCCTTTTCTCCGCACTACACAAACGTCTTCCACACATGGGTTTGTAAGATCCCACAGCACACTCCCAATGTTTGACCATCCCAGACCAACACAGCCTGGCCATCCCTCACAGGCTCACACCGCCCGATGCTCTACCAGGCTGTGGCTTCGTATCGTGGTCTCGCAGTGTAAAGTGGTGTCTGTCTGAGGGGTAAGGAAACAATGATCAGCGCCACCTCGGTTTTGCGTCTCGGGAAGGATTTTCGCGTTTTACGTGCTTGACTGGGGTTGTAACTGCAGCAGGTTGCAGCCGCTAGTACACTGTTTTGAACATGAGAAATGATCATCGCATTATAGACGGTGTGTGTGTTGTTTTTAGATGACGTCATTGTGACGTCACCGTGACGTTGCGTCGGACTCTGTCGTCGTCGATATTCGACATCTAGTCACCGTCAGCGAGTAGTCCATAGACTACTGCGACATTTCACTGTCATGGATCCGACGCCATCTCTACCACCGCCGCCCGACACGTTTGACATTATGGCTGCTGAGATAGGTCCGTTTATTTATTCAGCGCTTCTGATTCACATTTAACTTTGTGACAATGGCACTCTATCAAATTGTTTTTAAATTTAGATTCAGATTGACTCTTCTTCACTAATCACTATAGTAGCAGTTTACTCAAGAACATGAGCACTTTGAAATACGAACAAAAAATACAGTAAGCTTAAACGGTGTTGTTGAATAGACTGTTATGTGATCACAATCTATTAACGTCACACCGGACGGACAGACGGACAGACAGACGGACATCATACTTTGGCAGTAGGCTTACTGTATAACTTGTTGTCCAACAATTTCACCACAAATGTAAGTAATGGAGCATGGACGTTACTGTGCGCGAAACATTACTGATGAGTAGCCTACGGTTCAGTCAGCATGTCGCTGCGGGCTAGCTTCAAAATAATCAATTTGCGCTCGGATGCACGTAAAACCATCACGACGTTAACGTAACGACGGCATTTTATGGGCGCTAGCTGCCGCAGTTAACCTGGCCGAGTAGAGTATAAACGGGCACTTGACGTGCAGTGATAGGTTATTACAGCGCTGCTGCATCGCATTGCAATGAACTGCGATTTTGCGTCGGTCGTAAAGTCGTGGTCACAATGTTCCGTGTTCTGCCTTCGTGGCGAATAAACGTCGGTGTAAAGCAGTTTATAAATTTATATTTCACATGTAACCATTGCTCAACAGCCGAAGTATAAAAATCGTACTTTTGTTGAATAACGAGCTGTCGTAAACGTTGCAATTCAACGTGTGAAAATTGGCAATTAGTTGTTTACCTTTTTTACTCAGTTTGTTTAAATGTCTTTTAGGCCCATATGGGGTCTTAACTCGAAAAGTAGAAAGCGCAGAAAACTACATTGGAGTAAACGTTTCTTAGATTAGCAGATGTGCCAATTTTCTGCTCAAAAAATCCAAGGACAGGGTCAGGATTAAGGTTTGAATTGTGCAACTTTAGGCGTACGGACGGCCGCAGAATAGGTTGGCGCTGGGCCGTCCGACATTTTTACAGCAGTTTTACAAGTAACAGAACGTTTACAGAGATTCCGGAACCAGATTACGACGACGACGACGACGACGACGACGATCCGTTAGACGCTGACGGCATCGACCAGGCGTCCTGTTTCTATGACAACCAAGCTGAGGAAGAAAAGGAGGAGGAAACATTTACTCAGCGTGATGATGCTGATGAAGACGACGACAAAGACGGTGATTCTGATAGACAGCAGGTGAACTTCGAGCGGCCAGCTGCAGACGACGACCTGAGCTGCGACTTTTCTTACGACTTTGACGGAGTTCGCGCCAAGCTGGAGGCGTTCAGTCGCAACCAGCTTCAGCTGCGGGGCTCAGTGTCCACAGCGGACCAAGGTTGTGGAATCATCTGTGCGACCGACGAACGCTGTTGCTGGGCACCGGTCTTTTAACATGCACCTGCATGCGATTCTTCAGCGCAGGTCGCACAAAGTTAAAACTTTGCTTGTAGATACAGCACGGTGGTAGTTTAATGCTTGTAATTATTTTAGGCGGAATTGCTCTCTATAGCGCAAGCGATGCCGCATTTCGGCGTAGAGTAGTCTGTCTGTCTGTCTGTCTGTCGTCTGTCACGTGACATTCGTGCATCCGCTTAAAGCCTTAAACCGTTCGACGGACTTAGATGTCATTTGGCAGCGCACTTGCGGTGTCCAACGACACATTGCGTTGGGTGGGACTCCCTGATCCAAGGGGAAGGAAAGATTCGGGATCGAATTACCCCAACCAAAACATACAATTACAAATTGATACAGTTTTTTACGAATAAAAACGAAAAACAATTTCGCATTTTAACAAGTTATTTTGTTGTTTGTAATCTTTAGTCGAAGCTGCGCTAAGGACCCCAGCGATGAAGGAACTTTGCTTGTGATAAGTGATAACGGGAGCTTCTGAAGTTTCATATGAAGCTACGCGAGCTTTGCTTTTTTAGAGAGTTCGCTGTTGCCACTGTGTTGTCGCCGTAGTAGTGCGTACCTACATGTAAGCCCTTACTAACACTGCCGCGTTAACTAACATTGCATTCTTGTGTTTCGTTTATGTCTTCGACTGTCTGTTCGCTGTTAACGGCGGGTCGTTTCTTTCTGGCCGTGCAACTTTTTCGCGCTAACTTATTTTACTCGTTTAACTGTAGGTAAGTAGATTTATGATGTTTGCTGCGTGGCCTGGCAGTCTGTAATTTGCTAATATTTAGTTTGCTGTTTTACATGTACAATTCCTATGACATCATTCACTGTGCCATTTTTTGGTCGATACATTATTTTTAATAAACTGATATAAGTTCATATTCGAGAATTTGACCACACAGCTCACAAAAATAGTTAACGCGTTGGCATACTTTCGACATTGTTTCTGTTAATTACGAGTATTTACAATTTGCCACAATTGTATATAGTGTCGAGCTTAATAACCTTGCAATTCACATCATTTTTTTGTGCTTCTTGTTTTGCCTTTCCCTTCTAGAAATTGTTTTAAGCGACGTTGATCAGGCATGCTAGCTATTGTGACTGTTTAACTTACTATCAATAGTAATTTTGTCATTTTGTGACTTTTACTGCATACATAGGCGTAATGTGTAGTGCAAATATAAGGTTAGCAAAGTTCGACTTCGTTACACACTACAAGATAACCATGTGTATCCGCAAAGCCACAGTTGGTGTAGCGAAATGGAATAAGCGGTAAATGGTGAGATCCTTAATATATTGTGGCACTGTCTTCGAGCTGTTTTCATCAGTCATAAATGAATGAGTATAAGGGAGCTTTCAGCGTTCTAAGACCGGTTGTATTCCATGAAGCGTTTAGGATGTGACAGTTCAACAATAGGCCTATGCGTTTTTTCCAATTGACGACTATTATGATTACTAAAAAAATTTTGAAAGTCAATTAGGCTAATGTTTGCTGTGGTTCGATGGAATAACTTTTTTCTAATGAGTTTTATCTGCGGTGTGGGGTCAGGCAAGGTGGGGTATTATCTTCGGTCTTATTTGCTGTGTATGTTAATAGTATAGGCCTAATCGAGGAACTTTCGAAGTCAGGTTATGGCTGTCATATGGGAGACGTTTCATTGGGTGTGTAATGTACGCAGATGATCTCTTGTTGATATCAGCGTCTCTGTATGATTTGCAGAGGATGATTGATCTATGTGCTATGTTGAGGCTGGTAAACTAGATGTGAAATTTAATGCAAATAAATTCCACATTATAAGACTTGGGCAAATGCGGGGTATGTATGGCTGTTATATTTCGATAAGTGGTTCTTCTATACAATTTGTTCATGAACTAAAGTATCTTGGTTGGTATAGTGTGTCTGCAACACGTCTCAAGATCAGTATACATCGAATGCGTGTTGGATTTTTTCAGTGCTTCAACTCATTTTTATGCAACTGTCATAATTTCAATGAATCTGTATTACAATATCTGGTTAATACTAAATGCAAGCCATATCTTTTGTACGGTGTGAGTGGAATAATAGTGAACTGTCAAGTCTATTATATTCATTTAATTGTGCTATGTATAGGGTATATAAGATTGATTTTTATTCTCTCAGTACTGTGCATTATTATACTGGACAGTCTGAAATTGTTCAAGATGTATATAACAGTCAGAAAACTTTTTGGCATAAATGTTGTTTTGTTACTAAAGGTATTTAGGCCTAGTTTTCATTGTTCTTTGTCTGTCTCTGTTCTGTGTCTTGTCTGTCTGTCTGTCTGTCTCTGTCTGTTTGTTACCAAAGTGTTCTTTGGTGAATAAAGATTGATATATACACTGTGTCTCAAAAAAACCCGGACCCCTAATTTTTTTCGCCGTTTTCTCAGCAACCGTTTGAGATTTTAATATGAAATTTTACAGCTTTATTTAGTGAAACCTTCTACATTTAACTGCCAAGTAAAATGTGATTCTGTTGAAAAACGACGAAGTTACAGACTTTTTAACATACCGCTTACCAATTTTTCAGCATTCAAAAATGTTCCGGCTACAACACCAATTTAATAACATCGTTGAAACAACACAGT
>Ga0056128_1000657_pt1 | contig 33020 bp, 32 predicted proteins | sample WorMetLIZISLAND2_FD_71113 | JGI IMG/M metagenome (GOLD analysis project Ga0056128, IMG submission 71113) | Marine gutless worms symbiont microbial communities from Max Planck institute for Marine Microbiology, Germany - Olavius geniculatus... ...
CTGTTAGATGTAGAAGGTTTCAGTAAATAAAGCTGTAAAATTTCGTGTTAAAATCCCAAACGGTTGCTGAGAAAACGGCGAAAAAATTTAGGGGTCCACTTTTTTCTGCCGCACCCTGTAAAAGGCACATTGTCTCAGCTGTCATTAATCCAAGGAGTCTTTTTTTTTTGTCAAGGACCACAATTTCGTTGGTCTTGTTATCTGCAATAACTTATTCTTGATTGATGTTCGTTTTGTAGCCATTGACTATGCACAGGATTTGCTACTGCATCAGGAGCAGCTGCCCCCAGAACTTCTTGAAGTCAGTACATCGCTATGCATTGCTGTAGCATCCATAAATGTTTAAGAATTTTGTATTGTTCTTCTTGTTTTTGAAAATGATGCAGCACTTTTAACAACATACAAGTTATGGGTAACTGCCGCCGGGATGGAAACATGGCATTGTTATCATTAACTTTCTCCCTAAATTGCTTCATCTTGAATTGTGATTTTTACTGACCAATGATTGCATTTTGCTTTACGTTTTTACGATTGCATTTTGAATATTTCGTGAGAAGTAAACTAACTAAACTTTGAAGAACTGTTGTTTGAGGACTCACAGAGGCCAAATGACTTTCCTCTCACTGATTCTGGCCAATAGCAATGTCCAGTTGCAGCATCAAAGACCTGATATTGTAAAACTGGATTTGATTTTTGTATCTGGTGTGCTGGGTGCTGCTGTTATTAATGATGTGTTTTTGTGTCAGAATGTTGGTATGACTGGCACTGAAATGAGAGTCCTGTCAGCTAAGGAACTGATCCAGGTACTTTTTGCTCTGTGCTTAATTGCACTTTAGTTACATAATGACAACAGAAGTATTTCTCTATTATGTGTACAAGTTGGTATCTGCATGCTCTATTGTATTTCGGAGAAGTTTTAACGTTCTTAGTGACTGATTCTTTGTTGATTTAGATTTATCGAAGAGCTGTTGTTAAATTTGCTATTATACTGGTTGCGTTGTGTCATTCAGCTATTGATGATGTCATTTCAGTTAATATCTACAGTAAATATTTCATTCTTTTCAGTTGATGTGTTGGCTGCAACAGAACGATGAGTGACTGTCAATTTTATGTCATTAATGGTCAAGAAGTAGACTGACTTGAACCTTGGTATTCAACTTAACGCTGAGGTTGTTCAATTCTTAGCTGAAAATCTTTGACGTTATTGGCAGCATTGAGTGTTCCATCTGACGTCAGCAGTGCCATCATGGAGCAATCAATACAGTGCAGACTGCAGAGTCTTTATTATTGGCATCTGTATGCATTTATTTCCTGTTGTTTGATGACTTTCGTTTGGCCGTGTCTGGTTTTGTGTCAGATGTACATCAGTGACTACAACCTGCACTCGACAGAATTGGATTTTCGAAAAGCTTTGGATCTGTTGAGTTTCGTTGATAAAGTACGTGTTTTTTTGGCATATTGCTGGTATTACTGTATGACCGTTCGTCATTAATTATCAATAGAAAATCACAAGTAAAGGAAAAATGATACGATTTGTGAAGCAGTGTTGCAACGTTGAGAAAGAAATGCTTGGGACCTGCTGAAAAATTGGCAAAAGGCTTTAGTTGAATGCAGATGGCAAAAATGCAAGCTGGGTGCAGACGAGAACTTAGGTTAGTGTATGTTTAAAAAAACTTTTTCAGTAGCAGTATTTTTTCAGTTCACAGCAGCTTCAACAATAAGCTTACGGTCTGTGGATGGACATAGACATAGTCTCAAAGTGACATCAGTTTGTGTAAATATCATTGATTGTTTTGCATGTAGGATGATCCTGACCGAGCAGAGCTAACAACAGAAATTTGGTGTCGAGCAATACTGAAAGACAAGTATGTTCTCTTTTAGTTAGCACTTTTTTACGTCTATAAGCTTCTGGTCAACCTATGAAAAAACACAAACATAGTATCAATCAATCAGTCCAAGTTGCCTTAGTAGCAGAACTACTCTAAGTAGGCCTATATCCGGGTGGCTGCAGAAAAGAAAAGCGAGTTACAACAGAACTGTGCCTACGTGTTTTCCTGCATTTTTGTCTGTCCAATGCAATGCTCAGAGTATAAGTTCACCTTTGTGTCCGTGCATCCAACATTTCTTAAGCTATCTTTCTTCCACCTTCCCTTTCCCTTCCCCTTTTCCTGTCCCTTCCCCTTCTTTCCCCTTCCCCATTTTCCTACCCTCTTTCCTTCCCCTTCTCCATCCCTTTTTCCTTCCCCTTCCCCTTTCCGTTGTTCTTTCCTCTTCCCCTTTTTCCTTTCCCTTCCGCTTCCTCTTCTCTTTGCCTTCCGCTTCCCCTTCTCTTTGCCTTCCGCTTCCCCTTTCCTTTACCTACCTTTCCCCCTTCCCCTTTCCTTTCTTTTTCCCCTTCCTTTTTCTTTCCCCTATCCCTTCCCCTTTTCCTTCTCCCTCTCCTTCTTCCCTCCCTTACCCTTCCCCCTTTTCCTTTCCCTTCCCTTTTTCATTTCCATTCCCTTTAACTTCCTTTCCTTTTCTCTTTCCCCTTTCCCTTCCTTTTCCCCTTCCACTTTCCCTTCCCTTCCCCTTCCTCTTTCTCTTTCCCCTCTTCCATCTTTCTTTCGTGACCGACGACATCACGTGACCCCAAAAGGTCAAACTCGTGACGCCATTATCTTTGAGCCGCCATATCTCCGTAACGGTGCCAGATGGACGCATGGTCACTATGGACCACCCAGAGGAACTCGACCTCCGGGAATCTAATGGTCACGTGACCGATGACGTCAAACTCGTGACCCCATTATCTTTGAGGCGCCGTATCTCCATAACGGTGCAAGATAGACGCATGGTGACGATGGACCTTTTATAGTAAAGCGCTGGTGACGAATTGAATGGTCTCGTGACTGACAATGTCTGTTGTTTAATTAAAATAATACAGAAGGATGAAAGGATCTTTGCTGTTGTACAATTTGAAATTAAACCGTTTGATTTTTTTCTACCGGTCTAAATGGCTCACTGATTATATTTATATGGACATATACTGTCAACTATCGAAATGCATTGCACAGACTCCGTGTTCATATGAACATTATCTTGTTCATTCAATTACGCCTGCACGTAAACCTTTGTCTGCCTACAGCACATTTGCAGTCATGTGGTAGAATAGCAACTGTGTGACTGTTAAATAAATTAAGCGGAAGATTTTTTGTGGGTGTGTGAACGTTTTTAAGTTGCTCAGTGACTCGGTAATGCGTAACTGATAACGATAATGTGTGTGCGTGTTCAGAACGAATGCCCAGAGCTGGAAGAGCTGGTCTTCATAGGTTAGTTCACATCTGCTGTATTATGAACATTCGCAATCCTGATTATATGTTTGGTTGTTTAATGGACAGAACGTTTTCGAGCCAATTTAGGGGACAATTAAAAAAGAACGCCATAACGCATCTTAAAGGAAAAGAATAAGAAGTTTCACATCACGTGACCCCAAAAGGTCAAACTCGTGACGCCATTATCTTTGAGCCGCCATATCTCCGTAACAGAGATGTGAGATGCGCCAAAAGTTGCTATATCGTTTCTTTCTGTTGAAAATGTTGCGATTTTATGCAAGATTGTATAGCTGCTTTTGTGCTTCAATTTAAGGACGCACAATAAATATAGCAAAACTCAAAATACGACAGCATGTCGCTACGTGACTCGGAGTCTGTAGATTGAAGATCCGTTGATGGCATTTAATACGTAAAAGTTTGTATAATGTGTTGAAGGCAATCCTCTTCAAGAGAAGCACGCTGCAGATGGCGACTGGCTGCAGATGGTGGCCACAAAGAACAAAACCATCAGGAAACTCGACGGTAAGTGCAGCGGAAATTATGAACTTGCTTAAATTGCAAAATATGAAATATTGTACAATTCAGGCTGAGCTTAATTTCAAACCACGTTTCAGTAAAATGTCTACGTGATTATGATTACACTAAAGAAGTAAGCAAGTTTTAATCCGTCATAAATTATACTGACCAATTTTAAATATACTTTCACTGGCACAATTGTCAATGCATTTACTACAAAGTGATTACTGAAGATCCCACCGCACCATGAATGTGTCGATACAATACCATGTGAAATGCCATTGTTAGTGTCAGCCTTGAAATATTCATATTCACTGTTACAGACAGCGGCACGTTTCAGGTTTGATTGGATCGATTTGATGATAACTGTATCGGAAATGTACTGCCTTAGTGCTAATGATAATATTTTTTTGGAAAATCAGTATTTCAGGATTGTTTACATATGGACCACCTGGTACAACAAACTGTATTACAGCCCGGCTGTGGCTAATGTTGCAATAAAATTTTACTGTCATCGTGCAGAATGTGGTGCAGCAAAAAAAAACAATTTAACTTGAATCCACAGTAAAGATGTTTCTTAATCCATCGTTGTGGAACATAGCGCAGTTTATAATTGGCGTTTATTAATGTATGAAACCGTTGTTTTGGTAACGAGTGAAGAAAGAACGTTGTTTGCACATTTCAGGTAATCCAATACTTCGTGAGGAAGAATAGTTCCTTGGAGACACATGGCATCTCCTACACTTGTTACTTGCAGTTTCTGTAGCCTAAATATACTGTGATAATTTTATAACCATATATATTGTTGTTTCTATCTCTGTAAAGTCTGAGTTTGAACGTAACTGAGCCGTTATTAGTTGTTCTGTTCTAAAAAGTTGCGGCGCAATCACATTTTTCCCCGGACAGCGTTTTCTCATACCTAGAATACCTACCTTTACCATACAATTTCGTACAATTTCTCATAAATGAACACTGACACAAACCCTAACCACTGACCCTATCCCTAACCCTAACTGACCCTAGGTATGCGGAAACGCTCTCTGGGAAAAAAAGCGATTGCGCCAAAAGTTGCTATATCGTTTCTTTCTGTTGAAAATGTCGCGATTTTATGCAAGATCGTATAGCTGCTTTTGTGCTTCAATCTAAGCACGCACAAACATAAATACTGCATTACAACTATGCTGTGGTAACAGAATTGGTCATTTTAAATTCTCGCTATATGCAGTTTACAATTGCAGAAATTATGTATTGTTGGCCGTGAAGAGTGCACCAGCTTGTGCAGCTTTATATACTCAACAAGTGACATATTTAAGAGGAGGAAGTAACGTGCCATGCCCCATCAAAACTTATATATCACTTTACAAAAGGCTTCTCATCCTTATTATTTAAATTCACAGTAAATACGCCACTCTACTCAACTAACATACTGCAAGCCTCTGACAGTTTATTAACGAATTTATTACATTTTTACTGATTTTAGAAAAAAGCGTGTGCCATAGCTGCCGAACATTAACCAGCAACAGCTGATGAAAGATGTGATTAACTGAATTTTTCTTCACAAGCTCGAATGAGTGCGAAAAACCTACAAAAGGTAGACAGTAAATACAGCAGCAATCAGGCATGTAACTAAAACATTAATGATCAGAAAAAAAACAAAAAAAAACAATGAAATCGAAAAAGTTGCTGGATAACGAGAATGAGAACAGAAAAAGCTCCCACACACAAACACACCCATGCTCTGTCAATGTAATCTGAACAAATAAAAAGCAAAAGATTGCACTCTTCAGTACACAAAGACTAAAGCACAATGCATATATGTTGTTAATAGCCGAATATAAACATCTAAACCGGATTATAAAGGACTTTAAGGATTTATACGATAGACAGCCACAAACCTGAAGATCACAACAGCTCTCGAGGAGAATTAACAAGAATCCAGAAACACAATGGGAGCACAGGCAGTAAACTCATTGAAACATCGCCATGGTCATAAATGAATAGTCAAAATGTTCACATTCAACCAACCAAAAAATTGACCCAATATGTTACCACTTTATCGCCGGGATACTTGTCGACTAATCCAACAAAAGGCATCTATTACAACCATTTACAACACTGGTGCACAACGTCCAGCCGACAGGCCACATCCTGCCCGTGATCTGGCCTGCAAGACCCGATGGAAAAACGCCAAAAAAGATTTATGTACCTTCCAAAGTATTCATTTACCGGAGTACTGTCTTGGTTATGTACTTGCTTTTTGGACTTCAAGTGTCAATTTCAGGCAGAAACACAACTGTGAGCTTGATAAAACATACATGAAATACAATGTGTCTGCTGTTTTTTTATACCAACAATAATATAATTCTTGCACTGGTCTGGCATGGGGTGACTTCAAGAAAGACCACATTACGAGTGTGGCCTGAGGCTCAGAAAAAGGTTGTGCACCAGTGGTTCACATTAATAGCTAGCACCAGTCGCAGAGTTGACGCAAGACAGCTGCATGCAACAATGCAGCAGTTATCAGCAAGACATACATACATCCAATTCATACAAACACAAGACTAAACAGTGTAACCAAAACACACCAAATGACCGGCAGAAGCAGTGAAAACAATACATATTATATACCAGTGACAGCTAATGCACAGAGTTCACAAATTAACAAAAGAAACATTTAAATACTCCACATGGGTCTAAGTTAATCGATCTAGCCTGTCCAGTGTTCACTTTTTGGCCTGTTTCATTCAACTAACAAGATGTCTGGCCAGTTTGGCTGCCTGGTCCATGCACATGGCTTGTGTGCAGTTAATATGCCATACTAAACAACACCAAGCATGCAGTTATATCCTCGGATTGCACATTATACTCTGTGATCACTCCTTGATTATCACTAATGCCCACCGGCATTCTGACAGTGGTAGACACAGACTGTTAGAAATGCTGGAGGAGGTAAAAGCAATTGATGTCAGGTTGTTCCATAAATGGTCAACAAAAGTGCTAGCATGATGCAAGTCAGAGAAAACTGAAATAAGTATGTTCATCATGCATGCGTATGATGCGCTGGATGTCTGCTAAGATATTAAGGTCCAGTTTTTCCATCACCAATGAAATCAAATTTGATCTCCGATTTACTGATCTCCTATCAACTTGATGTTCAGAAATGATCGTTGATCAACTGTTTTGTTTTTTCCATACATTTTTGATCTCCAACGCAATCCACGATTTGTTGATTCACCATCAACTGAGCCTACTTTATGCTGATCTGATTGGCAAAGTGACCTCGATTTGCAGTGCTGTGCTATATTACCTAGCATGCACTGCAAGTGGACGCCGTAGCCAGAAAACGTCATCATATCAACAATATCGTCCATATCGTATGCTGTCAAAAATACGTTCTACCGCAAATCAATAGGGGAGCGTCTATACATTTTATTTCTTCACAAAACACTATACACAGTATAAATTGATTAGTAGTCATTGATGACCATGCCTGGAACTTCATTTTAATGCATGAATTGCCATTCTGACCGGCGAAGTAAAGCGATGTTTCCGGTGCGAATAAGCAACAAACTGCAGATAGCCATGTTTAATCGTCAACTATCTGACTTGATTGGCGAATATTCGGCCATCAACTTGATGGGAAATTCGATGGACGATCAGTCGCTAATTGGTGATGGAAAACGGTTATTGAGATGATCTGCGATCAAGTCCCAAAGTTGATCGGAGATCAGTTTAATCATCCATCAAGTGTGCATGGAAAAACGGGGCCTAACAATGTGTTTCCCCCCAATCACTAGGGAAAAAGTTGGAAAAAAGAAATGGAGATAAATACTTCACAAGAAGAGAAAAGGCTTAACAGAACTGACTGGTGACAATGAACTGAACAAAGTCTGGCCCAATTAGCATAAAACCTAAAGCAGTGCTCTTTTTTTCTGACAATGCTGTGCTAATTATTGCTTGGTGTAAAATTTAAATTAGGACTGGTATTAATGCAGCAGTATAAACCATAAGCACTTATCAATAAATACACAGCCGTAAAACACCATGTTGCTGATGCCAAAATGTCAAAATGGCTCAACAACAAGAACAGTATGCAATAAATGATGGTAACATTAATAAACAAGCAAACACACAGCGTACATATCAACACCGCAACCGGGACAAACTGAAGAATATGGTCACTGTCCAATAAATATTACATAGAACATCTTACAAAGAACAAATGTATATAAACATCAATGTAGCAAAGTAAATGCTCTTTGAGTCATCGTTGCTTTCACACAAATTCTGTAGACAATTTAAACATTGTTCCACAATTATTTTGCCATTATCCTAACAGGCTGCAATAGAGATCTTATCCATCTGTTTGTTTGTTCTGTATGGGCTCATAACTTCAAAAATAAAAGGAGCAGAGAAATCAACAAAATTGGTGTTAACATTCCCCAGGGCAGGAGTGCCTGATGTGCTTTCAGTTTAGAAGATAATGCACAGATCGTGGATAGGGTCAACGTTGCACAGTTTCTTGTGGACAGCAGCATGTTATGTTGGCAATGGGCCGATATTCTTCCAGTTAAAACAGCTATGGATAGAATAGCAAAAAAACAATGAAACAAACCAAAGAGCCCGCTACTGCAGTAACAAGAATGGGCAGATAATTTTACACTGCAAAACCAATCACTGTAATTACACCAAGTTCAAATTTGACATAACTCAAGTTACCATGCAAGATGACAAACACGCAACATCACAGTAAAATTCGCATCAGCTGATAATTGCAAACTTGTCTATCAATATTGTAGTAGTTTTTTTCACAGCAGCAAACCCAAGCTGCTGCTGCCGTATAAAGTTGGCAGAGCAAACAAGAACCAAAGATAGATAGACAGGTATGAATCGGTCCATATTGTCTCACTGCTTCTTTTTACTGTTTGCCACATCGGCTGTGGCTGCTGCTTCAGGCTGCACAATCTGTACATTTAAACCACAAAATATATACACAATTCTATCAGCGACATAATGCAGGTTCCCATTAATTTTCATTCTCTATATGTTTCCATGCCAAACTTTTCATGCTCTCGTAGACCCGACAGCATGCCAACAAGTACAGTTTTTGCTGACGTCTAGTTACAGTGATGTCCACTGCTACACAATAGGCCTATTTGACACAATCAACATTACCTCTATGCGAAGACGTTCCCATCTACAACATATAAGATATACCCACACAACCCATCTCAATCATCCATTCACTAAAAAACACATTAGCCATAACATACAACAGTCAACCCTTTCTATGGTAAAACCGGAAAACCAATTATTATTATTTTCTACCCCATATAGTTAAGGTTCACACAGGTCATTATTGTTGCTGTAATGTTATTGTTCTCAATGCAGCTGGTGATCCATTATGTCAGTTAAAAATGAACTGCCAAAAGCCAAAACCAATATCAGACTAAACAAAGAAATACCGGTACTAATTTGTTGCTATCACCTTGATGACTGTAATAATGTTAACACAGAAGAAAATAACAGTTAAAAAACAACACTAGGCATATAATCTATATAAATGGATTGAATAAGACTGCCAATTAACTATCCGACTATTCCATAGTTACTCCAGGTTAGCTCAGGTGTCAAGAAATTGTTGTAAGCGGTAACTGGATATCATTCCTGTCACCCATCCGTGTCACAGTACTAAAAACTTCCTTAAAACCATAAGCATTAGCAGTTGAATAGAGGGTAGAATGAAATGAACATGACAAGTTACCGTGTGAATGGTGGCAGCGATCGTGTCGATCTGCGTCGCGATCTCGGTGTATTTGCCGGTGAAGCGCGAATAAGACCAGAAGCCGAGGACAGCGACGGCACACAGCATCGCCATGTTGACGACGTTCGCGAGGGACTCGAGACCAATTGTGCCGAGCACGCCAGCCGTCAGGTACAGCACAATGATGACGATGACTAAAACACCGGGTGTACGCAGGCCGGCAAATACGTTCTTGGCTGCATTGTGACGAAGAAAATTGTCATAGGAGCCTTCTATCTCGGCCTCAAGCTGCGATAGATATTCTTTGCTGAACTCCTCGCCGCCCATCTTGCGTGTTGCTATGAACAGCTGTTCTGCAGCCTGCCGGCATCTCTCGTGTTCGTTGCTGAGCATGGCTGGCATGAGGTATGGCTTGTCACCTCCACAGATCTGTCAACAGATGCAAATTTATGATAGAGAAAAATATAGGCGACCAATATTCCAATGTTGCCTCTAAAGTGATGCAAAATGGGGGACTTGCAGCTCCAGCCTTTGTACTGTTGGAAGAAAATTTTCCAACAGGCCAAAATTTAAGGGAGACACTTTGTCTTGAGTCGCATGCAATTTAGGAGCAACTGCCCCTGCCCCCACCATTACTCCACCCCACTGAAGACCTACAAGAAAACCTAACAGACTCCTAGAATAATAATTTTTCTGCAAGTATCATTCATTCATTATCTGTTACTGTTAAAGCACAACTTCAATAACTTCAGCAATTATTTCAACATTTTACCATACATTCAACTTGCACAATCCAAAGCATACTGCTTGACTTCTAACCACAAATTTTAAATAGCACACCAGCTACTTCGCAGAAACGCTGGTTTCATATACACATGTAATGGAATTCTAGCAAACTGTATTGGTGTTATGGACTAAATCAAAACAATCTGAAAAATGCCATTAATAAACACAAGCTGATAATACAGCATAATGGTATGACGACTAATCACCTTTTCCATTTCAGTTACGTAAAGGTCTTTGGACTTGGCGACAGCAGCCAAGTTGTTTGCTTCTGCCGTTGCCTGACAACACAATATCAATATATCCAGCAATAAAGACAAACCATTCAGCAAAACATTATTGACACTAGCAGCACCGGTAGCAACTACAATTATTATTATTAAGTGGCATTTTTAGTGATGCCAGCTATTTGTAATCAACATAACCATGGCGTGGTCTGTCCATTTGCATGTCACACTAATGCATGATTCTGAAGCTAAATGCCAGAATCAGATTTCATTTGGCAGAGACACTTACATGTACATGGCCCCAAGTAACAGTGTCTTGGACAGAGTCAGTTATCCCTACTAGAAAAGAAGATCTGCAGGTAGAAAACTCCACGTCAAAATATGCAAATTTATGCTGCAAACTGTATCCAAACTATTACAGATAGTGAAATACTATACAAAGCCATGACATCGATAGGTCAACCCTCAAATTATTCAAAAATACTACCTATAAAAATAATAAATGCAAATATACATCGAAGAACATGAGAACATGGCTTGCCTGTAACATGGATTTGGGCTCCGGCAGTTCATCTCCTTGATACATTTTGACATACGCCTGCACACACATGATCCACATGCACTTGCACCAGGCACATTTGGTTTCTGTTCACCAAACATAAATAAACATACATAAAACATACATAAAAACCTAACAAAAGTCAAAGTCATAGACATTTTTTACAAACATTTTTTACTGTAAACTCTATTGCATTTGTTATTGTAAATGTAGAAACCAAAAACAAAACAAAAACAACAGTGTTATAAAATTAAAATTTTAACAGAACTACTGAATGTGCCCATAGCCAATGCAGCCAGTTAACAGAGCTATTATATGATTAGTTGATTACAGACGGACACACAATGCAAAACTGGACAACTGCAGCCTACCTTGAAGTATTCAATAAGCTCCTGGCCAGTGATCTGGGTGCCGTTAATTTCCTTCACAATAAGATTGCCGGTGGCTAGGAGAGATGACACAAACTCTTGTACATATGTCTGAAAGTTTTCATCTATGTCTGAAACAGAACAAAGTTAAGAATATTACAGACCTGTACCAAACTCAATACATGGTGTTCCTACCAGACAATATTTCCGAGTTTTGTACAATGTTATGAGTGAAGACACAATACCTATTATTGAGTACTGAATAAACAGATGCAGCTTCAGCTCAGCAAGATAAAAATAGATCGAATACGACATTATAAAAGAAGAAACTATGCCTTCATAGCATTAACCAAGCACAATACTAAAACTTAATAAAGCTCACTAGTCACTATACATACTAAAAACAGCAGTTACTTTACACCTGGATTTCTTAGTCAATATATATCCTCTAAGTATTGCGATTTCTTGCAGCAATTCATTTCACAACATATAGCACCTTTGCATTGCTAAAAAAGTGAAAACTACCAGCTAGCCTAATTTTCTACCATTACTGCAGGTTATCTGTAAAGGTCTATGACAAAAGAACCTACAGAGCTTAATAGGAAAAAATTTCTACAGGCCATGCTGGCAGACAGATTGCCTAGTTTAGCTGTTACCTTACACGACAGTACAGAAGTAGAAACAACACTGCCCAAGTCAAATAATTTCACGGGCACATTAAAACAATGCAGCAGCACCTTTCAATCGGCCGTCAAACTTTGGACTAGTAGCGACTATGAGGCCCGGATGCGGCATCAAGAAGCCGTTGATTTTAGTGAAGCAGGTGTGCAGATGTCGTCTCAGCCTCTGCAGCTCCTCGTGCTGGTTGTCTGTGATCTGATTCAACACAGCAGCATTACAACAGCTCCATAACCTAGTCTCTAATCAACCATCTAAAACAATGCAAAGTTTCCAGACATTTCCCCGACTCAAACGAGTTCACAACTCTTCCTATGCTGCACTTACCACATCATGTACAATTAACAGCAGAAAACAAAAATTTATCCCCAGAATTTCCGTGACTTATTTGCTTTACAGCTGTCAAACTCTGTGACATTTCCAGATGTCTGAAACAAGCAATCACACTGTCTAATGCACACAAGAAGTGTAGCTAGAATTACAGTGGCATGAACACTGCCATAAATGCTAATTGATATAGCCTTACTGCAGATCAGTACACATATGGTGTGATACATCTGTCACCTCTCAAACTCAATGTCACTCAATGAAACTACGAGGGGCGTTCAAAAAGTTTTTCAAGTCAAAATGTTAGACTGAAAACTTTTCAAAATTTATACACCAATAAAACGCACATTTCTCCAGAACTCACGTGAGCTTAAAGTGGATATGACATCATTATCATAAAGCATTTTATATCGGTCTCTCCAGCCAGACTTATTGTGGTGCAACAGTGAATGCACTGATTGAGTAGCGTACACCACAGAGAAAATTTTTCAAATTTAGAAAAAGATAATAGTTACTAGTCAAGTCTCTGCTGCAGATAAGGTAGTCTTATTGTATGAAGCGAGAGTCGCGAACAGTTTGCTGGGTAATTTTAACTTTGGGATTGGGCTGCAGTGCCAGGCACTACGAGATTTAGGGAATATTTTTGGGGCTCGCTCCCAGGCCCCCACACATCAGGGCTCCCCCAGTCGTACATTGTAAAAATTGTTTAACCTTTCAGAGAGACGACAATTTATCACTAACTGTTAACCTTTCGATAAAATTTTACAGACAACGTGACATCGTAAATAACGGAAGTGTTCTTATTAAGGGACAGCACAGATTTCGGCTACTGTGTATTCATATTGCAAATAAGAAATTCATAAACATATTTGTCAGGGCTTCCACAAAATAACATATGCCAGGGTCTCACGTTCGTAAATCCGGCTGCAAACTGGAGAATTGTCATGTGTATATTCGTGTTGCCTGCGTATCCATTTAACGCTTTATGACGTCATAAATTTCAATGACATCACATCCGCTTTAAACTCATATGAGTATGGGAGAAATATAACTTTGCTGGTATATAAATTTTAAAAAGTTTGTTAGTCTAACATACATGGGCCTATCGACCTGTAAACATTGTCTAATTTTCCTCGTACGTATAGTTTTTTCATGGCTGACACAGGTTTTGGCTATTAAATATTTATAAGCTCAAATGAGAAATTCATGGACGTACTTGTTAGGGCTCTCATAAAATCACATCAGATGGCTTCGTGTTGGAAAATCTGACAGAAGACTGAAGAAATGTCATGCAAAAGCAAGCCCAATTTTACACTGATTGCACTGGCACTCCAAATCGTTCCTGTTTAACGCTCTATGACGTCATACATTACAATGACGTCATAACCGCTTTAGGCTTGTACATGTTTAGGAGAAACATGCGTTTTATTGGTGTATAAATTTTGAAATGTTTTTCAGTCTAACATATCGACTTGCAAAACTTTTTGAACGCCCCTTGTAACCATAAAAAGTCCACATAGAGTTACCCTGTTTACTACACAATAAATCAGACCACAAGGTAAGATGATGCATCTGCCTACTAGCCAGACTCGATGTAATTCAACCTCATTGATGATGGCAAACAATGCCAGACCCACAAGCCAAGATGCCAAACATGATCAAAACAATGCAGCAGATAGCAAACAACCTGTAGGCGCTTATCAAGAAGCTGGTTTCCGCCAGTTGCGCCGTAGTCATACTGGTATGGATATGACCAGTCTCGGACAAGAAAGTGCAGATGTTGGAATGGCTTCTTGTTCGTATCTTCCATAGCCAACCGACCATACTCAGTAAACAGCTGCAAATGCATTTTAACTGACATTTAACCGACTAACTATATTTCTAAATAAATAAAATCTATGTTTAATACTAAATTATACATTTTCAAAACACCCGTTGCCCAGCAAAAAATGGAAACTGATATAGCAATATTATAAGATCTGCTATATCACAGAATATTCTATCATCAACATCATCATCATAACCATTTATCATCAACCAACATAACCAATTCATTAGTTAATTATGCAAGGGGCATTCAGCAGACGCAGTACATTCTGCATCAAAGTGTGTCAAGTTTCTACGAGCTGAGCATTCGCCAATGAAAAGATTAACCTGCAGATGTTGTAGATCATCCTCTTGGACATTGGACATGAGGTTATAGACCTGAACAGAACTGAGCAGAGTACTGAGAGCAAACACTGTGGCACAGTCTTTCACTGTCGACATGCTGTCAAAGGCACCCTGAGTGTCCATCAACAGCACACTGGCCTGCAAAAACATCACCATTCACCAATATACTGTTTTAACTCGGACTGTCCCACAAACGAGATCTTCGAAGAGATTATCCACATTACAAAAGTATCAATGGCCAACTGATTATGGTACTAGCTTAGCTTACTCTGATCAAAAAAGATTATTTTTTTTCAGGCTACCACTACTACTGTTCCATGAAAGAAATTGAGACCTAGCCATAAAAGACTAACCTCAGAGAATAACGTTTTATTAGCACTCACGCCATAAAAAAACAGTCAGTAAATACCATGACATCACTTACAAATTTATTTAGGACAAACCTTAGACAACAAACAAACAATAGCCAATTCATCTTATAAATCAAACGAAACTCAGTTTAATACTTTTATTGCTATAACAAGTGCTAACAAACTGGCATAAAAGACAGAACTTTGGTAACAAACAGTTATGTTAACGACTCGTCCCCGAATAGCTTGGAGTAGTCATAGCTCCTTTTAACATGCCGAAGCACACTTTTTACCTCCGCCAAGGTGAACAAAGCGAACAGTGGAGGAGATTAAGAGACCAGTCATTCTGTCTGTCTGTGTGTGTGTGTACATGATGACTCATAATGGCAATGACATCATTGCACCAACAGCTGCTTAGCCGGCTGTTACTTTTCCCTCCCTTTTTCCCACCGCTTCACGGCAGCTCTTCCTTCTCCCTCCTCTTTTTTTGTTGTAGATGTAGCAATAGTTATGGGTATAATTAGTAGTAGTAGCAATAGTAGTACTAACGTTTAAATTACTTTACTTGGTGGAGATATGCACTCTCGTGAGTGCCTTCTAGTTTAATATGCGTCTGCACCAGTCAACCATCACGTGTCTGTCATACCGTGTCGAATCCGTCAACATACTGAAGTTGACACGTATCCTAAACAAGAATATTATATATTCTCAAACTAGACAAGCTCACATACCTTTTCTCCACTAGGTAACAACACTTCAAATGGTTCACTCCACATTAGAATGCCTGACGTATCTCTCTCGGCACCACCTTTCCACGGAAAACCTTTCAGTGGGACATCAGGATCACCCATCCATCCTGCAGCCCCCTTTAACAAAAAATCATACAAACACAAACTCAGCACTCAGAATATGAAAAAAATGTGCATTACTAAAAGCAACTCATGGTGTATCACCTGGCAAACAAGAGAGAGTCTTTAGTTTATGCACCATCTCATTACGGTGGAGCATCTGAGGATTAACACTGAATGAATCTGGACTTCCAAAAATATTTAATCACTTCAGTTGTGGGCCATGCCTAACCCCTGAAAAAAAATTTCATCAAGATCAGTTCAAAACGTTTAAAAAGTTAATTTGCATACAAACAGACAAACTTAAAATGTAGCTTCATCATTACCAGTTAATCAGTGGTTATAAAACTTACTGAATGCCAAAAAAATCGTTGCAACTCCGTGAATACGCTAAGTAATAGCCGAAGATTATATCTGCCGTGAAAATGCACGGCAGATAGTGATAATCAACTACTTATTTTCCGTGAATTTTCACAGAAGCATCTTTTCGCTTTTTGGCTATATGTCGTGAAAATTTATGTATTGAAACATATACATTAAGCACACAATTAATTAATGACGTGTTACAGCTATGCTGATGTGTCTGTCTGTCTGTTAGTTAGTTTAAACCAGGTGGAAATTTTAATGCTGTTTTGCTGCAAATTGTCTGCCATGAGTGCACGTCTGGCAGTGAAAAAATTTTGCAAATCGGTCAATGTGGGGCAAAAATTTAGACAGACTCATTGCATACAGTTTATAGGCCCACGCTTTGAGACATTAGCTGAAAACTAATGGCCGCTTACCAGTGATGTGGTAAGTTACATAGGCCTACAGTATACAGGCTACAGCAGTTGTTAATTTGCTATTATTGCCTGCATAATCTGATAATACTGTACTAAATAGCAGCAGATAATAATATTTATTTTCTGTAAATTTTCACGACAAATAATCACTCCATGCTAGCTTCCGTGAAAATTCACGGCAGATAGCGAAAATCGACTACTTATTTTCCGTGAATTCTCACAGCAGATAACACCTTGCAGTAATAACTGCCAACCAACCTTGGCATACAAGTACCGCAGGAAAAAGTCGAGTAGAAATGACTTTCCTTTGCGGTATGCTCCAGCCACTGAAAGTATTATAATTTTACGATCTCGAACTCGAGGGTTGAGCAGCAAAGATTTCAATGCATTCTCGTCTAGTACAAAACTGTGGTCATCTTCTGCAACGACGACTTGTACAGCCTTTCCACCAGCGTCCTCCGTGGCTGCCACACACAAGAAAACAACACACTTGTTACCAATACTTCCTGGCGGACAATATCATGTAAAACAGTATACACTACCGTGAAAACTTGATGTCTGAATGAGTACAGTGATGAAAACGTGACCAAAACCATGACAATATAACTCCAGACTAAAACCAACATCAACGACAAACAACAAACACAGTGAAGGCAATAAACGATTTGTAGTGCTGTACATCTCAAGAGAGTGAAAATGAGGTTTTCAGCACTTCAGAATCACAATTCTGAACTGCCCACATCTTCTCAATTTACCCTCCGATAAATGACCCACGTTTCACACAGGTATGACTGAAAACCACAGGACACCGCAGGACACTTTGAATAACCACCAAAAAGTGCTGAAAACAGTAAAACTATAAATTTTCTTCAGTTTTAGAGCATTATATAGCCACATTATAGCGGTTATATGGCGATACTAATATTTCTGGATATGCAAGAAAACCGCAGGACACATACCGGTAAATGTATTGACTGTAAGCTTAGCCAGTACAGAATTTGAGAACGGGAGTAGCGTGAATGAATGTGCAAACACTGACAACATGAGTGATGTACACTGTAAGTTTAAGCGTCTTGGTTCACGTCTGACGTACGGCGTACGCACCCTTGGCGTGCAGGTAAGCCTATGTGGTATGCCTGTCAGCGTGTGTGGATTTTGTCCCTGTTTCTAGGCATCTGGTGCTGTGCTGATTTTGTTATTTTTGCATTATTTAACGGCGTTTATTTAAATTTACTGGACTACTGAAAGGTTAAGTCTTGTTTTCACGTCTAAAAATCGTTTTGCGGTTATTATTTATGTGTCCTGCGGTCTTTCTATGGAGTCCTGCGGTGTTCTGCGGTTTTCAGGCATACCGTTTCACACTGCCATGATTGTTTGCAATTTATGATAACACACTAACATAAAGTATTCGTTGCTAAGCTACAAATTTCTGTAGCTTTAAGCAATTTAATTAGAAAAATAAACAAACTTACCAGTTTCACCAGCCATTTTATACACCAATGAATAGATATTCTACGGTGCATCATGAGGACCAGAGATGTGCGGATCCTGAAATTTTTGAGTCAGTCCGCAGGTTTTGATCAAGGATCCGCTGTCATTTGATTTTCCGGTCATGCTTCGGTTTATGTTGAATATTCTACGTCTGTGAAAATGGCGTCTGCTGAAAATGTGGTGGATGACAGCTCAGATATTGGCGAAGATGGAAATAATGAAGAGGTTGAGCATGTTATAGACAAAGCAGAAATTTGCGACAACATATTGTCTACGCATCGTTCCATGCCATATAAGACGGTAACTTTTCAAAGCAACTGTGCTTTGATTTTTTCAACTGCTTATACATCGTATATCTCTAGCTTACCGATATAGGCCTAGACCATGATGCTGCTAGCATTAGACTCCCTTATATGTGGCATAAAACGGCATTGACATCATGGTTACAAATGTTGCGTGATGTGTTGTTTTCGGCGCTATCGCAAAAGTTGCCACCAGGAAGTTTGAAATAGCGATTTCGATTTTGGGTACGGGGTTTGGGAGTTAGTTTTAGGATTTGTGTTCTTTGGCATCAAATGTTGCTTTTAATTATGATCTGTTACATTTATGTGTCTGGTCATGTGGTATGAGATTGCGTTGCTTTAAATACCCAATCTTGAGCTCGGCGGCCTCGGCCTGATCGTGTAAGGCTCAGGTTGAACAGATGTCCACAAAAGTTGTTCTGAAGCTACACATAGGCCTACATGTAAGTTGTAACCTACCCATGTACGTTGCATGTCATGTTTATGTAGTTTTAATGTAGTAGTAGTGCAATAGTTTTTGGAATAGGCCTAGGGAAATTTTTTCATGGTCAGTGCTAGCGGTAGATCGGCGATCTCGCGCTAGAGAGCAGAAAATTACTAGCGGTAGATCGCCATTTACCTAATTACATTTATATCGTTGTCAATGTAAGAATGCAGCCACATTTCTTCTTCACTGCATTGCTAAGACTGTGGTTAGAACTGAAATGTTATCAATTATTAAGCATTAAGCAAAATTTATTCAAAAGCACTATAGTTCTAAGTCCGTGTTACAAAAAGCAGCTTTGGCTCGAGATGGACTCTGATATTATAATACTGAATAAGCCTGATTTATATACGTGACAGTGTTGTGGCATGGTTTGCAGACTTTCCACGTCTTCCAGGCATATAAATTCTACCATCTTCCTAATAATGTATCTACCCGGTCTACCTCTAGCAATTTTCCAGTGCTAACAGCAAGATTGCCGATCTACCGCTAGAATTATTGTTTTTTCATAGTAGGCTACATGTAGGAGTCTGATTTCTGTTTCTTCTGCTTTTTTGTAGAGTGATAAGATTCCATTACGGATTCTGATTACTGGAGCTGCTGGTCAGATTGCCTACTCACTGCTCCATCCGCTCTGCAAGGGAGATGTGTTCGGCATGGACCAGGTAGGCTATTTAAACGTCAAATATATCACACATCATAGAGTTAGCATGCTATTCTTGTGCATTTATTTAATACATTAAACTCGGCTTTACAAGATTTTTACACTTGTGAATATTAGGGCCTGTTGGCATGGACAATAGTTAAGATATTACGGACTTTTAGTTCGAACTCTGTTTTTTTTAGATAAGTGTTCGCTATTCTATGTTTGAAAAGGTTTTATCGTTGTTTCGTATAAAATGACAATTTATCGAAATACCTTATCGAAGATATAGTTTTAGAAGTGTAAAAATAGAGTTAATAGACATCGCAAACAGGGCCTATAGTATTATTTTCACTGTTGTCGATTCTCGATAGAGGAGTTCTGTTTCAGTGCTTGTACGTGTGTTTGGCAGCCTCTGGTGTTGGTGTTGCTTGACCTCGAAGCACTGATGCCAATACTGCGTGGGGTGGTAATGGAGCTTAATGACTGCAGCTTGCCACTGCTTAGAGGTGTCATCTTATTAAATTGTTAATTTTCTGTTAGTTAGCTTTTATGTTTGTTACTTTTTACTACAGGATAAACTGTCTCTTTTCTTCTTTCTCTCTCTTTCATTGGAATGATGATGAGGCTGCTATTAGACGTCTCCATTTGACTCTGTCATGCACCATGGCCATCACTTTGTTAAATTGTATGATTTTTGTGTCTATGTCTTGCTTTGTCTATGTCTTGCTTTATATTCTGTGTCCATTTCTTTGGTTGTTTTTCTTGATTTCTCCTCTCAGTTATAGGGAACAGTGCGTCACCTTTACTGGCATGCATTCACTTCCCATCGTTGAAACATGCTCGAACCATGTCTGTTTGGCAAACTGTTTATATTGTTTAACTCAATTTTGGTCCAAGGTGGAGGCCAAGCATAAAATGGAGACGGTTGTCTCTGGAGTGCTAAATAGACCTCCATACCATGTATATATATAGAGTCTACTGAACAAGTTGATTCAGGAGTTGTTTATCTTCAGCCTATACCGATCAAGATCAAGAGCATGAATGCATGATTATCGATATTCTGAATTTCCAATGAACTGACAATAGCATATTGACTATAAAATGTTTTCACTGCATATACAGTAGCCTACATGATGTGTAGTTTGTCATGGAATAGTGGTGGAAGCTGAACATATAACTCGGTTCTATGCTTAGGTGCACAGTACATACATACATTATGTTCATATATGTTCATTCAATAACAGAATAATAATGTGCACAGTAAGTTCAGTTCACTGAGCTATAAGTGTGTATATGTTGCGCTCGTGCAGACGTGGTGCAGACATCAGACGTGCAAACGGCATTCACAGGTGTCGACCTGGTCATCATGCTGGCCAAGCTCGACAGAAAAGTTGATGACGACGATGAACAGGAACGTCTCAAGAACATCGTCTCAATAAGTCGCCAGCATGGCGCCGCCATCGACAAGTACGCCAAGAAATCCGTCAAGGTCTCTCAACTCTCATGATGTCCCTTTTCTTCCCTCTTTTACACATTTAGAGTGCGGTTGAGTAGCTTTAAAAAAATTGCATAGTGAATAATTACTGGAGAAGTGAGTATAGGCGTAGGGTAAATAAAAAAAAATTATAGAGCACACTACTTTGACAAGAGACTCGCCAGAAGCGGCGCCAGGTTTTCAGAGTTATAGGGGTCCAAGTTGAGTGGTTGTCGATTTACCGCCACAATCCCCAGTCCCCCTATTCTTCATCCATCCAAAAAGCTTGAATTTGCTCGAATCTCATGGGTCATTCTGTTGAAGGCTGGGGGGTAAAGAGAGTCCAGGCCCCTGGACCTCCCGCCCGCTGCCACTCCTGAGACCCGCCCAATATGATCTAAAAACTAAGAACATAAATATGATTATTGTAAACTGCACCGAAATCACATACTTAGACCTACAGGGTGCGGCAGAAAAAGTGGACCCCTAAATATTTTTGCCATTTTCTCAGCAACCGTTTGGGATTTTAATATGAAATTTCCCAGCTTTATTTAGCGAAACCTTCTACATCTAACTGCCAAGTAAAATGTGATTCTGTTGAAAAACAACGAAGTTATAAACTTTTTAACATGAGCGCCTACCAATTTTTCGGCATTCAAAAATGTTCATGCTAAAAATGCTATTTAATTTTTAAAAACTGGTTACACGTTACTGCCGATGATGTCACAGTGACGATTTGATAAACAGCAATTTATACTGTTTATAAATTATCATTGAATTATCCTCCCTTTAAAGCAATCGCCGGCTGCCCACCAAATTAATCTTCCAGCAGGACGGCGCGTCAGCACACACAGCGCGCAACGCCGCGCAGCGCACAGAACTGGCTGCGGGCCAGCTGTCCAGATATCATCACAAAAGACCAATGGCCTCCAAATTTGTCAATATAAACCCAACGGACTATCACGTATGGGGTGCAAAGTTGGAGGCATACTGCAAGTTTAAAGCAAAGCCAAAAACAAGCGCCAAACTCAAGGAAGCGCTTCAGGTTATCTGGGGCAACCTGCCACAGGGACCGATCGACAAGGCTGTAAAAGATTTCTCAAGCAAGGCAACTGGAGGCTGGTGTTGTTGCTTGGAGCTGGTGGTGAACACTTCGAACATTCGCAGTGACAATGGAATTCTGGCATCTGATCATTATTTAACTGTTTTGTTTCAACGATGTTATTAAATTGGTGTTGTAGCCAGAACATTTTTGAATGCTGAAAAATCGGTAGGCGGTCATGTTAAAAAGTCTGTAACTTCGTTGTTTTTTAATAGCATCAAATTTTACTTGACAGTTAAATGTAGAAAGTTTTAGTAAATAAATCTGTAAAATTTCAAATTAAAATTCCAAACGGTTGCTGAGAAAACAGCGAGAAACTTTAGGGGTCCACTTTTTTTGCCTCACCCTGTATGTCACCTACTATTGATTTTTTTAAAAATTTACCAGCTTATTTTTGTGAGCTGTTCAGAAGTTATTCAGGTTCTCAAACCTTGCATCTCCAGATTTTTCGTGCCAGACGTCCTCCCTTTTACCGTCGATGCAGTGCCACGGAGCAGATTACGCTGTAGGCCTATACCTAAAATAATTATGTGTAGGCTCTGTATATTGTATTGCTTAGCGGACGCTGACGGTGAACTGACGCTGATGCTGGCTGAATGGTATTATGCATGTAGGTGTTGGTGGTATCCCAGCCGTGCTATACGAACGCTGCTATCATGGCTAAACACGCAGTCTCCGTTTCTCCAGACAACATCACCTGTCTCATTCGTCTTGATCTGAACCGTGCCACTGCACAGGTAGCTTATGTCACATGGCGTTTCATATGGCTTGATCCGCTGTCCGATAGCATTCCACCTGGTTTAGCATGTCTCTGCCGCTCTGCAGTTTGGAAAGGTTTTAAAAGCGCAGTTTATCAAAGCCCAACCTTGCTGGTTTTATTGGGCTTTGAGTATTTGGGTTAGTTAAACGTGGGTGTTTTAATGAGGGCCAAACATTTTGGGTACTGGGGTTTTCATAGGTTCTAAGGTATTGAAATAAACACTGCTAGGAACTGTCTGCATCAAATGAATATTTGAAAATTTGCAAATTTGTAGATTCAGAAGTTTAGCAAAATATTTCGTCATTAGTGAAAAAAACTAAAAAAGAAAACTAAAATTTGGACATCTGATATTTTAAATTTTTTTATAGCCTAGGTTTTCGAACCTGTTTTTCGGCCCTGATGTGTTGTGAGTAGCGATTGCAATCCCGGGATTAAATTCTCAATTCCGGCATCCGGGATTGAGAAATTTGTAATCCCGGGATCCCATTTTGGGATTACGCTTACAGATTGGTCATTATTTTGGTATCCCCAAATGAGTTCTTTCATGCAGAGGATGTAGTATAGACCCTTACAGAAAATATATCCAAACTGTAGGGAGTGGCAGTGACTGTAAAAATACAAATTACAGTGCACAGCATGGAGTAATACGTGGGCACATGAAATATTTTATTCACGAGATGGCTAAAAAAATTATATTTTTATTATTAACACACGAAAAAGTACAATTTTAACTCATTTTTGTGATCTTGAAATCCCGGGATTGAGATGCCGCTAATCTCGGGATTTTGGGATTGCAATTCCTAGTTGTGAAGAAGGATGAATGTGTGCTGTGCATATACAGGTGTCTCGTAAGATGTGTCTGTCAAACCGTCACGTGCGTAACCTGGCCGTGTGGGGTGAACACGGACTGACATCGCGCGTCGACGCACAGCATGCTCAGATACAGCAGCTCGGTCAGTGGAACTCACTCGGCACTGCCCTCCACGACGACCGCTGGCTGCGTCATGACCTTGTCGAGGTCATTCGTTCACTCTTCAATACAAAGTCACGTGTGCAGTGGCCCCCGCTTCTCCCAGGCCGTTGAGGAAGAAGTTCAGAACAAGAATTATATCTGAGTGTAGGCCTATTACATACTAGGCAGTGTGAGTGGTTTGCAGTACATGTGCTTGGGAAGAGATTGTGGCCAGACTTTTCAGCTGGGGGCCTATTTGCCAGAAATGTAAAGATGCTGATTGAAACCTCAACAATGTGTCTCAGAAATGAATCTGTTTTGTATTTGCTGCTGCTTTAAAAACAGAGCTAGACTACTTCGGGTAGGTAGGCCTGTTGTAGGCCCCTATCTGCAATCAGGCTAATGCGCATTGCAATGAGCGATTGAAAAGCAACGTTTATACTCTAATACTAAGTGTTTGATATGCAGCTTTTGGTCTCACTAAGTTGATTCAGCAAATATAAACGTCCAGGCTGTGCAGATTCCGAAAACATAAGAAACACGACTCAGTTTTGAGTTACATAAGCATACGTTTAAACTGCACGAAATTGGCCAATTTGGCCAATTTAAAATAATTATAATCGTTGCCACCAGATCTCATTTTTAAAGCTAAAATGCACCAAATTCGATTTCTGCTGGGGCTCCACCCCAGACCCCGCTGGGGGAGCTCACAGCGCTTCCAGATCCCTTAGCTGGATTTTAGGGAGTTCTACTTCTAAGGGAGAGAAAGCAAGAGAAGAGGGGAAGACAGGGGAAGGGGCAGGGGATACAAAGGAGAAGAGAAAGGAGGGTAGAGGGACAAATTGAGGAAGGGAGGGGAGGGGAAGGCATACGAGGCCCCCAATTGAAATTTCTGGCTACGTCACTGATATAGGCCTATGTGAAGCATGCACATTTTATGCATGACTCTGTATTGTGTGTATTGTGTGTCTATGCATGACTGAATGCGGCGCTGGCGTTGTAGAGTGTGAGCGATAGGTCGGCGACGCTGCAGCGTAAACGTCGTCTGTCCTACGGTCTGTCCACAGCAATCGCCATCAAAGATCACCTACGTGACTGGTGGAACGGCACAAAACCCGTACGTCTGCATGTCTCTGCTCTTATTAATATGAGTCTGTTCTAAAAGGCCGCGTTACGGAGCTTGTCCGTCCGTCCGTCCGTCTGTCATGTACAGGCAGTCTTCTAATTCCAAAACAAGCAGAAAGTGGTGTGAACGTTCCGAAAAGCAAAAGTAACCGGTGTGCCATTTTTTGTCTCGGTGAATGAGTCCCGGGTTATGGAGAGAGTAATTTGCACAAGTCTGGCGGACGGGACGGCAGCATGATATGTCAACATTAGTGGGTCGACATATTTGTTTACTGTGTATGAGCTAGAAGAAGAAGAAGATTCCGCATAGACATAGGTCTGTTGCGTGGGAGTTCATCCCCTTGGCGGCGCTTCATTGCAGTTTGTTGTTAACAGTTGTTTTGTCAAAATGTTTAATATTCGGTCGAAAGTTGTAATTGAAGAGTGTCAGTGTTATTTTAATTTTGATTCAGTATCTGATATAATAGCTAACGAACACGTAAATTTTTAACCAGTTTTGACAACTCTGACAGTTTGTTGTGTTCTGTTTGCCATGCATGGACTTGATTATTTTGTTAGTTAAGTTTACTTAAGTTGTGTTTTTTTATTATTTGCATTTAGCCTTCATTTGTTTCTACCATGTTTATGGTGAATAAAGCTTCGTGTGTGTTATGATATGCTATGCTCTGACATGGCACACAGGGCGAGTGGACGTGCATGGGAGTGAAGTCTGATGGCTCGTACGGTGTCGACAGCTCGCTGTTCTACAGCTTTCCGGTCACCGTCCAGTCACCCGCGGCAGGTGACGCTCCGCACAGGCCGCGCATCGTGGCCGGTCTGCAGCTGGACAGCGACACGATGGCCCACATTGCGCAGACCACCCGCAGACTGCGCTTCGAGCTCGACCAAGCACTGGCCATCGACGACCTGATGCCACCCCTGGTGTTTGATGACGTCACGTCCGCTGAGTCCATGCCAGCCGCCACACACCCCACATCCACCAGCACGTAGTGGCTTAGGACGCTCACACAGCACGTGTGATAATATAAAATATATAGGCGTGAACAGAGCGACGCAACTTAACTGAACTGACATTGTTTAGATTTTGTCTAACTGACCAGTGGGCAAGCACTGCTGCATTACAGTAGGCACCATCTAACGGCGTCGGTGGCCTTCGTGACTACGCGCACGTACGCGTCTACCAGTGACCAATGGGCTCGCCCTGCTTGCCCACTGGTCAGTTCGTGAAAAAACTAAACAGTGTCAGTTCAGTTCAGTAACTTCAGTTATTCGCTCTACGGTTTACACGTGTTTCAACACAACTTCATATTTGGTTTCAAAACAATAGACTGTTTATTGTTAACTTTTGTTTACGAATTTTGTATTTTGTGATGCAATCTGCATGTATTGCGGTGTTAGGCCTATACGGTTACTGTTGTTTCAATGTTAGCCAATATTTCAATCTGAATTAATATTGACTTTGGGAGAAAAATACATTGCTTACGCTGCCCGCCAACGCATAATAGAAGCGGCCTAATTAGGCCCACCCTTAAGATGCCATGCTGTATGTCAAGCGATATCTTGGTTTTTTAGCGGACATTTTTTATTTTTTTCTTTTTGAATTATTTAAATAATAACAATATATCTATGTGAAATTATATTACATCTGTAATTAAATTACAACACCACTAATTCGCCCTATTTCTAATTTTCTTTTCCAGTCACACAGTTTAGTGAAAAAATCTGTAGAAAATATTGCAATATTATCAAAAATATCGCAATATGTTTTTGAATATCGCAATATATCAAAAACGATATATCGATATTTTTGATATAGGCCCTATCGAATAATCATTAGAACGTATGTTCGTCTTCAACGATTTTGTCAGCTGATTTTTTGTAGATTGGTCAACAAATTTTGTTAATGTTGCCGTGATGATTGTTTACAATGGAAGATGAATATTAATTTTAGTTATTTATTGTGTTTGATACCGGTTATTTATTTGTGTTCATTAGATGCAGAAAAAAGTGATGCAAGTATCATTTTGCGATCTCCATTCTGCTGTTGTGCCATCTGATATCGTACGAAAATATTGGCGGGCCGTCATGGTTCATCGATTTTGTCGGCCGATTTTCTCAGGCAACTAAACCACCCCCACAAAAGTCGGCCAACTTTGTCGTTCGTCTGCCATCCGCTTTAGACACACTACACAACCCCCACTCCTTACAGCCCTCCTCAACGTTGATAACCCCTCCCACTGCAGTGCCCCCAATAACAGATGACGGCATATACGCCGTCATGGGTAGGCCTACCCGTAAAAAATTTTCCAAGGGGGAAAAGGTTAAGGCGACGAATGGAGTAGTTAATGGGACGGGCCCGACGGAATATTTCCCTCCTAGCTGGGAAGCGTCGTAAGTTCCTTAAGGTCGGTGCAGAGTCCCGGCCGAAAATGAATTTGATGCATTGTTAGCCTGGTCAGGTTCTGCTCGATCGATGACTGACCCCTCTGAAGTCCTAATTTAAGTTGTCTTTCCCTCTTGAGAAAAGTTTACGGTTTAAACGTAGTCGATCCTCAGTGGACGTAGACGGTATATACACCCCTGTCAGGGCCTGTCCTTACGCATTGGGCATTGCGATAGCTGCGTTTGTTGCGTGCTTTTCTTGCGTTTATTGCGCTTGCTACATACTTTCTTGCGAGCGTTGCGTTAGTTGGAACTTGGAAACTACTCTTTAGACGCGATTCTCCGTCCTATTGTTACGGTGGAGCGTGTGCTTATAATTTATTACTTACTTAATAACGTATTCAACTGCATAGATAAAGCATAGAGACGCGAATATACCGTGAAATGTAAACAAAAACATTAGAAACTTCGTAGTGAAATTGTACAATATATTTCACATGCGTAATCTATTACAAGAAACTGATCGATAATACTGGATTAGATATGGCGTACTGGTTTCATAGAAATCCGCTAAAGGCAACAGGACCAGTGACTTTCGAGTTAAGGGGAGCTGCAACAAATGGACAGGCTCAGAAGATTTGTAGGTTAGTCATCATAGAACGATCAGTACGATCTGAAACTGCGTTCAAAAACTGCCCGGCAGTGTGATGTTTGTGCTTGATTACGTATAACAGGACTGCTAGGACAAGACACTTCCAGGCACTCCTATAAATACCGGTCCGAAATTATCGCTAACCCTACGCCTAACCTAACTCTATCTTAATCGTGGCGTTTTTTTGCTTGAAAATGCTACTAAAATAATATACTCACAACGGTAATAACAACAACAATGATAGAGATAATTTGGGATCGGTATTTAGAGGAATGCCGTCTTCCATCTCATTGCCAGCAAAAATTATTTTTAAAAACGTTTTTGATATAGACTCCATCCATTTTAGTGATTTTCATACTACGCAGCAAGTAGATTTGTTAGTGTTGGAAGTGCTACTACTCGCTTTAGTGTGGCATAGACAAGTACGTTAGTGCAGTTGACCGATATTTTACAGAAGAACATTAGTGAAAGTTCTTATTTTTAGAATGACTGAACACTGGCTTCTGTAAGTAAGTAGTGAATAACTTTGTTTTCTGTGTGCATGCATGTTTAGTGATCTGAGACAGAGTCGTAATCTGCTGCTGGATATCATCAGTAATCCAACCAATGACATGACAACATTGACAAACGCTTTGAACAAATATCTCGGCCTGCTTCACGGCTTCATTGTCTCACTGGATGCTGAGAAGGAAGGTGGAGACAGCAAACTGCGCCACGCTTTACGATTCCGTTGGACTAACACACTGCTCGGCAACACACCAACGTGAGTGTTTCTGCATCGAGCTGTTGTTTTAAGTGTTGGGTTAATGTGGTCTGTAGTAGGACAGAAGTAAGTAAGTAAGTGAAATGTGTATATGTTTACTGCATATCATTGAATTAATTTCTAACACACTGAAAGGAATTGTCATCGAAATCAGTGGATTGCTCAAAGTGCACTATTCTGCCAGTAATATCATCTTGCATTGTTTCAAGGTTAATGGATAACTAAGCAAGCAAAAAACGTATCATGAAGTTAGTTTGGGTTTTTATAAATCTCTTTGTGTATGATTGGATATGCTCACGTGACTGAAGCTGCTGTGAGTCTATGGAGAAATGTGTTAGCATTTCTTTGATGTTGTATGTTAGTTCTTATTTCCGTGCTGTGTGTGTGGTAGTGAGCAGTACGATGCAGCATACGAGCGGATCAGTATGTTGTTTAATGCTGGACTGTGGTACATGAAACACTCGTTGAAGTTTGCTGGACTTGAAGAGTATGCATCTACTGCAGCCTACTTGCTTTATATTTGTATTTCTTTGACTTTTAGCCATTTTATTTGTGTCATTAGTAAAAAATGGTTATTTTATTCACGGTATTACAATGTGATGTGATATTAAAGGGTAGGAAAGTAGCCAGGAACTGAACATTGCTAGTGAGTAGTGAAGGTTGCTAGTGATTACGCTATGTTGATACAAGCTCTTATTTGTCTACTATTTGCCATTACAGACCAAAGATGGAAGAGGCAAAGGAAGTTCATAAATGTCTGAGGACTGCTGCTGGCATATTCACTGCAATCAAGGTGCGGAGTCATAGAGCTTGTTCTCAGCACTAGACCAGTTTGTGCATTGTGCGTAGTTGTAAGTCACACATTGCATGGATCAGCGAAAATCAAATACTGCACAGAATTGCAGAAATCTGCAGACTTTTTTTTCAGAATGCCGCATTACATTTATAATTAGAACACGGTTTTTTATAGCACTTTTTACAATACTGGATAGCAGTGCTTAACAGTAAGTAACTAGGTGCAAGTAATGTCAGAACAAAATTGAAAATACATTATGAAATATGTTAGAAAATGCAGAAGTATAGACTGTAGGCACAAGAGTTGCATGCCTAATTATTCTCTGTAATTATTGACTAGTAATATCTACGTATATTATTATTACTTATATATTGGATTTCTTCTGTAGATTATTTTGGCATGTATAGCATGCAACTTAGTAATGTCTTTGTTTCTCCCATCGTTATGTTATATTGTCGTGCCATCGTTGATGACATTGGCAACCATGTAATGCCAGTTTCGTCTTCCAGCATATATATTTGTACAAGCCATTTGTATAAAGATGTGTACTGGAGAGTGGACATATTGTGACTACTGATGATTTGTAGAATGACTTATCGGCACAGTTGATAGACTCTGCAGAGAAATCTGCTGATCTTGACCCACGAGTACTTGATGCTTACATTCATCAGTGCACAGCTGAAGCTCAGGAAGGCACGAATTGGCTATTTGTTCTCGTCCATGTTTTCTACGGTCAGGGAAAGTCGGGGAAAAATCAGAGATCGGGGAAAGTCAGGGGATTTTACATTCCAAAGTAAGGAAAACTCCGAGGGTCAGGAAAGTCAGGGAATTTAAAAGTACCAGGGTGCTTAAGTTAACATAGATGCAGAAAAAAATTTTGAAATGTTGTACACAGACTGCGAACAACAGTTCACAATTTTTTCTGCTCGCTTCACTTACAGATTATTTGTACCTCCAGTTTTAAATTCGTTCCGCCATTCTTGTTTCTAGTGTGATTGCAAGCGATTGAAACCGACATTGGTATTTCGTGTGAACAAATTAGTCAGGGAAAACGATTCTTTTTGTCTTCTGAGGTCAGGGGAGAGTCAGGGAAAATGAATTCTGCAGAGTACTAGGAACTATGCTTATCTTAATACCACTCTGTTTTATGTTTTCCAGTCATTTTTGCTTTTTAGAAGTAGTAAAGGTGACAATACACTCTGGGGTGCTTGTCCTTTACTTTCTTGACCATAAAACTGAAAATATGAAAATGAATGCGTTGTTTAATTTGTTTGTTTTTCTATTTTCGATGCATGAAATGGTTCAGTTCCAAAAAAAATTAAAACCCAACGCACACCCTCCATTTGGTTTTTTAAAAACGTCCCATTCTCAGACATTCATATCAGCTGTGGATAAGACTTGGTGCCATGCTGTGTGTGTTTTAAAAGTTATGAATAATCATTTCCGCCAAGTGCATGTAGTGAACAGAGGAGATAATGCGTTTTACTCTATGTATGTGAGAAGATAGTACTTATACTACTGGCTCTTTACATTATGAAACAAAGAATTTTAGTTGATTATTTTGACTAAAAAATTCACAAAACTGCAAAAAAAATCACAAAAATACCTTTAAATTATTTTTTAATAAAAACAAATGCTTGATGGTGATATGCAGTGTCACTAATGCTTCCTAGTTGTGTTTGCTTTTGTGTTTAAACTGTTTATATTTTAATAAATATTTTCTCTTGTCTTGAGTCTTGTCTTATCATATCTGATATGTTTGTAGTGACGATTGCACGGGCGATAGAGCTGAGGCACAGTTCATCGTTGGTTTCGGCGCTGGCATTTGAGACAGCCCAACTGTACACCAATGCTGGTAAAACATATGTTGAACAATAAACAATGGTCTTTAAAGTTTGAACTGATGCCAAACATGGTCGAAACTGCTCTTACTGATAAGTTTTTGTTATTACGTGGCATTACTGAAATCAAATCTGCCTATTGTGACAAACATTGCATTGGAGTGGTCTGCATTGTGATAAAGTTGTTACCGTAGGTGTAGTGAGATGCCATTGACAGGTATGCTCAAGTGGCCTAAAGTAACATTGCATTAAGATGTATTGACTTGGGAAGGGGTCGGAATGCCAGTCAGAATTTTTTATTGCAGATGGCAGTCAAACCAATGTTGGAGTTGTGGTGATGTTACTTAGTGCCAACTGAATTTGCATCTTGTTATTATTGTATACAGTAATAAATTCATAAATTACGACCAAAAAAATTGTTCGTATCTCAACGTTTCGACTTCCACCAGAAGTATTCATCAGGAGAATGAAAACAATCATTTCTTCTTCCGGTTCTTGGCACAGTAAGTAACTCCTGTGCTAAGAAAGTGGTTGTACTCGTGGCTGAGGTGGTAGCTGCCTTCTTCACGGTTCACGGCTTGTTGTCCCTCCTTGCGGATGTGAATTGCTTCCTTGATCCATCTGGTGGCTCTGTCAGGTTCCCTGTTGATCACCGACGCATCAGACCAGTTTATCACGTGGTTTTCGAATGGTCGGTGGGAGCCGTTTTGTTGTATTCTGCTGAAGTGCTGGAGTGCTGACTTCTGGTAGAAGCTCGCTTGGTTTTGAACTCCACTTCAGTTCTATGTTTTTGCAACCTGGCATAAGTTTTCTTCCTGTTTCACCTACGTATGTCTTATCACAATTAGCGCATGGATCTCTGTAGACACATTCTGATGTCTGCTCTTTGTCCTCTTTATCTTCTGGATGTACCAAAATGCTTCAGAGAGTCTTGCATGGTTTCATGGCACATTGTACACTATATTTCCTCATGATCCTAGCGACCGCTTCAGATGTTCTCTCTACATAGGCAATCACTATTATTGTTTTTATAGAACAGATATGATTGTGGAAGAAAGGTAAGTAAGTAAGTAAGTAGTCTGCATTTGTAACGCGCCATATGTCAAAACAGAAGTTCGAATCGTAGGCGCAGATAGTAACAGTTAGTAGATGGCGGTGTTGCCGGAGAAAAGGTGAGTCTTGAGGTGTCGTCGAAAAGTGTTGGTAGTGGATGAAAAGGTGTAAAGATGTAAAGGTGGTTTATCAATTGTAAGTTTGACATCCTACCGTTAGACCACCAAGCCACACATAATGATGCCTTATATAAGTTACAATGAATTGCAACTTTGATGTCTTAGCCGTTATAAAGTTAAAGGTAAAAGTCCAGATAGTTCCTATAGCATTGCCAGACCAGAAGTGCTTTGAAGCTGATTGACATGAGCTAATGATACTGCAGTACATTGTACTGTAATCACACTCACACGGTAGTGTGAGTGTTGTAAGGACGACCTTCAAAGTATATGGGAAAATGCAAACTTTGACCCTCAGCCAACCAAAAACCCCTGAACCGATCGTCACCAAATTTT
>Ga0056128_1000658_pt1 | contig 33001 bp, 26 predicted proteins | sample WorMetLIZISLAND2_FD_71113 | JGI IMG/M metagenome (GOLD analysis project Ga0056128, IMG submission 71113) | Marine gutless worms symbiont microbial communities from Max Planck institute for Marine Microbiology, Germany - Olavius geniculatus... ...
CCCCCTCTCATTTAGCGACCTCGTTCGGGGTGACCCCCTTTGAATTTATGAAAAAGCTTTACGGTTCCTGAAACTAGAGTCTTCCAGGCAGCCGATGGTGAAGATTTGGAGATTTTAGCTTGGACCGTTTTTGCGTGATCCACCCGTGTGACAGACGGACGGACAGACGGACGGACAGAATTGCGATGGCTAAGACGCGCTGAAAGCATAGCTGCTTTCATGCGTAAAAATAAGAAAATGACGATCATTTATAGCAAAATTTAAAAATTTTAATGTCCAGACAGTCAGTCAGTAATCTAGGCCTACATCAGCCGGATGCAGTTTTGGCCTTATTCATACGCAGTGTTAATAAGTAAAAATACATTCGATAAAAAATAATAGGCCTACTACCCCGTGTCACTCCCAGTAGAAATCATCAGTGATGGACAAAAATTTAGCTGAAAAGTTGTTAACTAGTAATTATTTCATTGTAGTTAGATTAATGACATAATAGCCTAACATGGACTGGTTTAGTTAAACCAGTTGTTAATTTTTCTGTAACAACTAAACAGTCAATTTTTAAATAGTTCAATTACTTGTACAATTTTCGACACATCATTTGAGCGATTGAAGTAAACTGATAGCAGCACCCATTGCAAGAATAGATAGAAATAAATTCAGTGACAATGACTTATAGTGGCGGATTCAATTAAAGGGGGGGCGCCCCCCTATTGACCGGATGCATCTCAAAGCAAGTAAAAAAAATTGCACAAAAATGCGTGTTCTGCATAAAATTTTCTGCGGAGGGGGCACAGCCCCTTCCCCAGATCCAACCCCAACCCTTTCGCCTCTATTCCAAATTTCTGGATCCGCCACTGGTGACTCATTCATGTATTTTACTTTCAAAGTGTTCTAAGTGTTGAAACTTTTCTTAATTAAACAGTTTACTTCTGGTCAGTAAAACCAGTTGGGTAGCATCTGTCAAGAATCCCTACTACAAAATAGTAGTTGCCAATTAGTTAGAAAAAGTTTAATTTAAAGTCATTACATGGTGTTTATTCATACCTTTCACAAGGTGCTCTGGGTTAGATGATAGAAGCACCCGCAATGCAGCACACTGTCTCCCAGCACATCCGTAGTGGCTCTGATCACGGCGACTTCAAAGTCGGTCATCACGATGGCTGGGTTGGCAGTATATCTCAGCTGGACACAGGCATCCACACTATTCACGTCTGCTCCTGATTCGACAAGCAGTTTCACAAGATCCAAGTTGCCCCTGGCGGCAGCCACAGCCAGCGGTGACTGGCGTGCATATCCGGGCAGTCGATTCCGGTCAAAGCACGGGAAGTTGGCCTTCTGCAACATGGTGGGCTAGCAAGAATCGCCAGGCAGAGATCTTCGATGCTGCTGGCTGTCTCACAAGCAAACGTCAGTATCGGAGTTCCTTGACGCGTAGCATTGTTGTAGTTGGCTACGCAGTTTAGTGCATTGGTAGTGACCCTTTGTAGGCGCAATACAGTAGAACAACATGCCCTGTCTTTTGTCATCGACGAGCATCATGTTGATGCCAGCCTTGGCTAGTACGTTCATCCACTGCAGTTGTCCGTATTCACAGGCTCTCATCGGGGCCGTGCGCCTGGTCACGTCGGCGATGTTAAGGTCTGCACTGAGACTGAGCAGGTGCAACAGCAGTGTGTAGTCATTGTGAGAGGCCGTTAGACTGAGCACTGTACTTTTTCCCATGTCGATCGTCGTCATTCTTCCACCCCCATTTCGCAGCATGGTGGCAGTGACCAGCTGGCGATGGCCTACGGTCGTCTTGGCGTGACTTCCGGCACGGAGTAGGCGAATGGTCGTATCTCGCAGGTCTCTCGTCGGTAGCGATCTCGGTTGCTGGCTTGCGACGGGATTCTGGATCATCTGCCCGCTGCCATTCAAATCGACAGCAATCGGTTGACGAGAGTCCATCCCGACTTCTTCGGTCATCAGAAAGCGATGATACAGGCTGAGTGATAGACGTGGCTTTGTCTATGCCCAGCGGCTGTCCATCTTTCAGCGTTGTGCCACGCAGAAACTCCTTGAGTTTGTCGGCCGACGTGTCCATAAACGACATCAGATCGCGCTTAGACATGATTGTTGTACGTAAAATGTTCAGCCGCGCATCGATCGCCAGTTATTGTCACATCCAGACATTGTCTAATATCAGAAAAATAGCGGAGACTGTTAGACATGCCAAGCATTGTATCTAACATAGCAGAGTCCATAATCAGCGAGAGCCAAGCGGCAAGAGAACGCGTCTCCACCCAGAACACTAATTAATACGCCCGTGCCACGTGGCATTGCATTATGATGACTAATGCTGTCTCGAGTCAAGGGAAAACTAGTAGTAAACTACCAACGTTATCCGCGTGGCATTCCATCATCTGGGTGACCAACCCTCACCCACGGCCACGGAAAACTACGGCACTACAGGGTGGGTGACAACAACATTAATCCTAACCCTAATGTTAACCCTATCGCTAACCCAAACCCTGATCATCTGCAGATCTGCACATTTGCTGAATGTGCTTTTTACCAATGCCTTGCTAACTCTAACCCTGACACAACATTTGCAAATTTGCTTTTTACCAGCGCTCGGCTTACTTAACGGATGCAGTGCAAATGGTTGATGGTTTCCTAAATATGTGTGGTAGTGAACTGATCACCAAACAGAAATTTCGGTACTTGTCCGTAAATTCACCCCACCTAACACTAACCCTAATCCTGACCCTAACCTTAACCCTACTCTTAGGCTTAACTCTAGCAGTTAATTCGGGTGTGGGTGAATTAACGGACAAGTACGGAAATTTCTGTGCATGTTTGCTGTTCAGTTCTGACGGGCCGTTTAAGGGTACGTAGAAATCCGTTGTCGATGATTGCTACACCACAATGTCAGCATTGGGTAACAAGGGGGAGAAGAATCAGAGCAAGTTCAAGGCTATTGACATAAACAACCTCTTCAAGGGATCAAGTGTTACTCCTCAGAAAAGTGCACCAGGTGAGTGTTCCACAGTACTTTGGGCAATTGGCATTAAAAGAGCATATTTTCATAATGGTATACACTCTGAACAAAGCATTGTATGTTAATAGCTTCAGCCGTACAGCACAACTTAGCACTTGATCCATTTATCTACAAGTTTATTGACCTTGAGAGAAAGGTGAGCACATTCCTATGCTCGAGAAGACATGGAACTTTAGCATGGCAACTAGTTAGTACTGTTTAAATCCCTGTTGACCAGTAAGACTTGTCAGAACTACATGTAAGTGGATATACAAGGCTGCCGACAGAAATTTTGTTATGTGAAATTTGTCTCGATTTTATTATGTATTTGTTGACATGCACGTTTCATGCAATGCAGTGTTTTTTTCTCTTGCGTGTTAAGACGTCTGTGTGTAGTTAATATTGCATGTATGTTATGAATAATAAAAAAGCAGCAGTTAACATTTATGTGTTGATGAAATGCTGTAGCAGCTAATCGACAGCATGGCTTACAGAGTTTGGGCAAAGTGTCGAGCGTACGTCGTATGCCTCCGCCTGCCAATTTACCGAGCCTGAAGAGTGAAAATTGTGGATCGGATATTAGTCTCGTAGCAAACAGTTCAGGTAAATTTTGTCACATTTTCTTACCGTAGCTTCTTTACATTTTTACAGTTACTGTTATTACCAGTATTATATTCTCACAGACTTTTTAATGATTTGCAGTTTCTGTCATGTGCTTCCGTTGTATCCTTAATTTCGTGCACTAGTTTTTTATGTATTCAGTTGCTGCTAATTAACATTGTTGTGGCATGGAATAGCCTAGCTTGTATGCCGATGTGTTGTCAGTTACCCACTCTCAGGACTGTGTTTTGGTATTGGTTTTTGTCTTGTTTGTGAACATTAAAGTTTTGGTTGGTCTTCATCTTGGTCTTGACAGATTAGTGTTGGATCGATACTGCTACTGCTAGTAATTTAATGTACAGTGGCGGTTTTTAAGGTCCATGGCCACGGTCAAACTCACTCGCGCAATTTCTGTACATTTAAATTAGACATTCAACCTCGCATATATAATATGTCGATTTGAGCTTCGTAAGTATATGAAATTAATGCGTGAATTCAAACGAAATGCGGCATTACGTTACGTTATGCGAAATATTCTAATCTATCAGTGCCTGCGGTGACGTCGTGACCCTACCCCATATAGATCATGAATATTAATGGCTAGCCGACGACGTCATCATTCTGTAGGCTAAACTCATGACGTTACCGCAGGTCATCATGGCGGTGCGTTTTCTACATTGTTTTTGTAGATCGTCGACTTCAAAGGTAAATTTGTTGACAGAACGCTGGGCGCTGATATTACTGTCAAAGTTATCATAAAATTCTGCTCTTTCAGAAAAATGGATAAAATGTATATGTTAATTTTGGTGACCACGGACCTTTAAGCCCTGGCCGGAGGGCATAGGCCCCCCAGTTTTGCTCCAGGCCCCCTAGTTTTGTGGCCACCCATGATTTTTTGCAAAGATAACATAAATATCTGATGTCTTTGTGTTTCTAAAGTTTCAAAAAGTGGGCAAATTTGCAGCTTACGTCAGACGTCCAAAAGCCAAAAATGCTTGTGCTTCAGGGGGGTTTTGCCTCCTGACCCCCTGACCAGGGGCTCTGCCCCTGGACCCTGCTGGGGGCTCTGCCCCCAGACCCTCGTTATAGGCTCGCACTACCGCGCTCGCCATGGGGCCGTGCCACCCCCCCAGATTTTGTGGGCTAGAACTGCCACTGGTAATGTAGTGACTTGCGCAGGATGGACAAAAGAGGAGGCAGCATCTGCAGACAGTCCGCCGGTATCTTCTCCCAGTGCAGTTTGTCAGCAGCAGCAGCCACCCTCATCCTCATCTCAGCCAACTTCGCATGTCCCCCAACAACCTCAACCACAGGTTGGTGAGCTCTGGAGGAAATTTGCTATACACTGTGTCTAAAAAACACCACCGACATTTTCAATTGTAACTAGAACAGAACTTATCAGATTCTAATAATTTTTGGTGTGAATATTCCTGACACAATTTGCCATCTAGTTTTGTTACGGTTTCACAATGGCCGAGGTCGGTCGGTTTTGGTTCGGTTTGTAGGAAAAAACCGCAGTTTCAGTTCTGTGTGGTTCGGTTTTCTGACCAGCACCAAAACCAGAGTCGACGTCCAATGATATCGGGCTTGCGGGTGTGTGTTTCGTCGCTGCGTCGGCTGCCTGCTAAACCCAAACTACATGGGTGGGCAGGCCATCGAGCATTGCTGAATGAGAGAGAAATAGGAGGGAAGGGGAGAGCAGATGAGACAGCCTCACGGCTCCCAATAATGATTAGTTCAGGCGTGGACGCACTGCTGCAGACAGCGCGACAATAGGCTAACAGGGAAGGACATCAAACAACAGATGCAGAAACATGCACGTGGTCACGCGGTCTGTCCATCCACAAGGCATGACAGCATGCGCCCCTGTGGGCCACAATGACTGATCTTCAGCGGCTGTAACTTGCTCAATGAGGGAGATGGCAAGGCGTGAAATTACACAGATCCAGCGAGCGTATAAGGACGTTTCGTCGCTAGCCTGGATGCTTCACCCACTAAGATGTTTTGCCCTCTGGAAGATCTTTGAGTGGGCATCTGGCCTGTACTGTTCTGTACTGTACTGGTGATAATTTACATGGCTAGACAAAAACTGTGTGTGTGTAGACAACAGATGTGAATATTGCTTATCCTGTGAACGTACACACAAATGCAATGTGGAGCAGTATTATGGCAGGTCCAAGGAAACCAGGTGAAGCTTACTACATTTTGCTGCTGCTGTTACTGTCTATTAGTGTAAATTACTACTTAGTTCACCTGGAAGCGATAGCTTTCGGAACGGGCTTATGTTTTACTCAAGATGTTTGTTTATTTTTTAGTCCAACACGAGACCTCCGAGATGCATCGGCCGATTGGCGTGAAATTTTGCATGATTATCAGCAGTAGGCCGAATTTTATAATGCCAGTCCAAAATTTCGGAGGGCCATGCGCCCCCAAATTTTCACACACACTAGAGAATGACCAAGTCTTGTTAGTGTACCTTCCACTGGAGACAGGGGTCTCCCTTACAATTTTTTTCAAAGGGGGGTCTAAAATTCTCTCAAAATTTGACATATCAGTGTCTGTAGCTTTTGGGGTAAAGGAAGTACCCTATGAAACTTTGCCACATGATGGGCCATAGGGTGGGCATGATCACTTATGTACAAATTTTTGGAGGGCAAGCATCCCAGAAATTTGGGAGGGCCAAAAAGTCGAAAATTCGGCATGATTTCGGACAACTTTCGACTTTGACCGCGAATATCTTAAGAACTGATTGAGATATCAAAACTTGGAAACAAACTTGTCGAAGATGATTTCTACGGGATCTAACAAAAAATTGGATGAAGTTTGGTCCACCAACAAAAAAGTTGCAGGCACAGATGTTGACCCACCCTAAGTTGGTGCTGCGCGTTTTGCGTATAGTAATGTGCTGGAGTTCGGGCCATGTGACTTTGCTACCGGGGTAATTTCAACCCCCCTAAATTTTTCCTCCCAATCAGACTTAGGGCGCCGGGTGGACTCACGTTGGGCCTTGCCTCAAATTTTTAGTTAGTAATGTTGTTTCCAGTGTTTGTTGTCTGTCACACTTGTCTGAAACAGATTTGAACACTTTTACAACCAGCCTGCTCTGCAGATTGCTGTAAATGCTCTCGTTGAGATGTCTGTCTGTTTGTCTTTCTGTTACTTGGTGGTATTTTACGATGATCAGAAGCCTGTTACTTGCAGAGAGCCCTAGGATTTTGTCTTTGTTAGTTAAGTTTGTCCATAAATTGGAAAAGGCTTACTCTGAGCCAAGGCATGAGATTAGGAGGACTGACGATTTTCAGTCAAAATTAAGTCACCATATCACCGAAATATAGCAGAATTAGCAACGGCTGAAAGTACTGATCAAAATCAGTGACTTTGGATGGCCTTAAATGTTTTTTTTATTTAAAAATTTTATTATGCACATCTTTCATAGTCAACCATGCAAAGATAGACTATTGCAGTTTGAAGTTTGAAGATGTAATTCAAGGATTCAAGTTTGTCAGTCTGTTTTTCTGTGTTATTTTCCAGGAAATTTTCTCGATCAGCAGTCTGCCTCTTTTCACCAGGAATTTCCGCAGTTGGCATCGGGAGAAGAAAAGTTCGAGGTGGCAAAGCGGGCGGACAAGAGCAGAGATCGACAGCATGGGCCCGGGCTAGATCCAAAACACCAAGGTCCTTCAGTTCGCTTTGTTAGCTTTCAGTGCTGTTATCTGGGTGACGATGCGTGCTCATGCTTCCAGTATACACTCCGAGAAATTCTGACTTTAAAAACCATACAGGGACATCTCTGTTGAACCTACCCACATCTGACTGTGACAGCTATCACTGTTCAGTGTTCACAGAGTGAATACTTCTTTTGGAAAATCTGTCAGGGATTGTTATCAGGAAAAATCTTGTTGGGATTGGAAAACTGTTTGTTGTTGACTTTATTTTTGGGACAACGTCATTGCCTGGGTATTGATAGTGTTAGTATGATACGTATAGGGTGTATTTTTTGACACATCGTATTGACTTATTTACTGTTAGCACTGTCATAGTTCACTATTATAAAGGTTAAAGGTGGTGATATAGCTCTCAATGGGAAGCCCATTTCAGAGCTACAGAGCGTCACCTGCCATATGGGATCACACAGTGTTACCTGCCCCTCGACACAGGTGGACATGCTTTTCCACCTTAACCCCAGCCAGATACGCTGGTGCTCGATTTACCTACATGGAGGGATGGAAGGCTGAGTTGACCTAGGTGGTTGGTTACATACAGAGATGGTTTACCTGCTTGCAGGCAGTCACCCATTGTAGTACTAACCCAACCCAGCGTAGAGTAACTTTGTTGATCAGATGAAACGCGTTATCGCCAACCAAACCACACCAAGCCGCCAGCCCATTATACTGGGTTGGTGTCTTGGTGTAGCTGTTTATTATTCTGTTAATTATGCATGGCGTGGACTGTTGCAACACTGTAAAGAGGTCACATTTGCTTAATGAGACAGGAATGTCAGTTTGGTTACCTGATGTTCATTGAACATTTGCTTTGTAGAATAGGGCACGATATAAAATTTCCATGGATATTGAACTCAGAACTTTTTTCTTACATTTTTCTGGACTCTGGCGTATGGTAAGAATCAGTGCTACTGTTACAGCAGTAAGCTGCGTCAACTAGCATTGTGCCGTGGTTTGACGTACATGGTAATATTTTGGTCACATCAACAAAGTTACTGAATGCCGGGCCTGGTTAGTACTTGGATGGGTGACTATCGGTAGGCAGGTAATCATCTCGGTATGTAACTAGCCACCCGGATCAACTCAGCCTGGCCATCCCTCCGTGGGTAGATGTAGTGTATACCAGTGAATACTGGGATGTAAATGGGCACACAGCACGATGCACATGCCCCGTATCCGTAGTCGCATGGTTTATACTGGCCATATTGCCTATTTATCATGCAACTTTTATGGGGCTGAGGACTAAAGTTGATGACACATTGACCATTTTCTGGCGCCTGTTTCCGGTGCCGTAATGACACCAGTCGTCTGGTGCCAGAAACCATGACACTTTTCCGGCAAATGATACCGGCAGAAACAACACAAAAATGAATTTTGGTTTTGAGAATTTTGAGGATGATGATGTTACAGCCGCTGTTTTAGCATTCGTGTTGTTGAAAAATCCAAAAGAAAAGCAACTTAAACGAAGGTGATGGGACGAAATTCAACATGTTCAATCTGGCGCCGGTTTCTGGCACCAGAAAAATTCGGCACCAGAAAAGTACGACACACTGACCCGTTTCTGGTGCCAGTCGACTAGTACCAGAAACAGGCACCAGAAACTGGCCAGTGTGTCATAACTGTAAGGAAATGGAGATCAGGCTTTATGTTTTTTGCGCTGTCCAGGTACAAGTGTTGGGGTGACTGGAGGCATGGCTGAGCCTGGTCAAGTACAAGCTGGTGCTGAAGCTGTAATGAGACTGCCACCCGCTGCCGCTGGCCAGTTGCCGTACTATCCAGGTATGCCCATGATGCACATGCGGCCTGGAATGCCCGCCATGCCTCCGCCCAACTTTCGAGGAGTCGTGATGCCGTTTGTGAGTTTGACTCTTGTTTTCATTTTTAGCGTTACCATTTGTATTTTAGAGGAATATTCACACTGTTAAAAGTTGCCATTATTCTGCAGTTTGCCTTATGCTGTTCTCATGTGTATGTCGGGTATTTTTGTTTTGCACATTTATTTAGAGTGGCAGTTTGTTGAGGGTGACGAATCACGTGGAAAACATAGAAAAGTCAGGGAATTCCAAAATGGTCAGGGAAAATGAAAAACCACACGAAAAACATTAATGAAAGTAGAAGCATTAGGCGTATTTGCACTACATTTTTTTTTTAATTTTTGCTCGCTGCACTTGCGCATCATTCTGCAGCTGTTACAGAGGCAGCCACAGTTCATTAAGCGATGAATCCTGAAAGCGCAGGGGCTGCCTGGCCTGTTTTTAAGTAATGCGAAGCAACGAATGTCGACCATAGCGTTAAACAGTATATCTAAGTAAATTTAAGTAAATTTTAGTAAGTAAATTTAATTTATAAAGTGCACAATGTCAGCGAGAAACTCACTGAATCTGAGGCGAATCTTTGCCTGTCCCACTGGAAAAGTCGGGAAATTTCATTCGGTCTGGAAATTGGTCGCTTTGTGTGTTTGTTAAGGACTGGCAATTTATACTTGTGCCAGTGAACAGCTTGATCGAGTACGGAAAATGCAAAGTAATGTTAGTTGTGTGTGGAAACAATGTGTTTTATTGCAGGGCTTCAGACCAGGTTTTCCACCAAATTGTCCTCCAAACTTTCTTCCTCGCGGAATGTCAAGACCACCTTATATTAATCCGGCTGACTTTAGGTTTATGTTTTGACACATTTCTTTCTTGTTTGATTAGTGCTACTAGTACTGTAGAAAATTATTAATAATAATAATAATAATAATAAAGCGGATTTATACACGGCGCCTAAAAGCAGAAGTCACTAGGCTCTGAACTGTTATTAGTCTGTGTGTGCAAAGCTTCATGGACAAGATTTTTTGTTTATCGAAAATAAAATGACTGATTAAGCAGGTTAACACTAATGATGGTAGTTAGGAAGATTATCTAGAGTATGTTAATTATGTCAGTACTTGTAATCATTCTGTCACTGTACTTTTTGTTTTGCTATAACTACTTATTTGATACCGAATTTGACCTAAAGATTCTCTTCAGCTTTGTAAGTGTCAAAATATTCTGTTTTGATTGGTGAATACTGTCTAACCGACAACAGATTTTGTTATGGTGCTAGCAGATTGTCTTATTATCACTGCTGCTTGTATTACCATTGCTGTTGTTTGCCTAATGTTGCTGCTTTATGGGTTGTGGTAGTATTTAGTTACCCAACCTTATCAAATTTTTTTCTTGATTTTTACAGTAAAAGAATTTTGAAAATCGATTAATATTTGATGAAGTTAAAGCATATAAAAATAATGGTGCCATTTTTTGGGCCATCCTGCATGTATGGCATTATGCCAAAAGTGTAAACTGAAGCTAGTGTCTAAGTATATATTATCACTAGTGTGATGTGTTGAGTATTTTTCATTACTTTACTTACTGTTTAGTTATGTAGCGTTGCTTATAAATTGTCTTATTCTGAGTCACTTATTCATAATCTTGCCGCCAAATGTTGGCAGGTTTCCGGCGGGCATGTATCCGATGCAGCCATGGAATTACACTCAGGATCAGGGTGGCGAGGAGTCCGCTGATCGGCCAACGATAATCAAGGAAAAGGACCTGGAACAGTTTGATAAGTTGGCAATTTCTGACAGTGGGTGGGCTGCTCCAGTCGAGGACGTTGACTACAGCGAACGTCTGGTCTTCAGCGATGAAGAAGATGCCAGTGCTTCATCTGACAAAGGGTAATTGAACCTACTCGAAGTGAGAACAATAGTGCATGGTTTCGTACAAAAAGAAAACAACATTTTTAGAAAATGATGTGCAGATGTTGCATATTTTTGGGACATGTAATAATAATAATAATAGTAATAATCGAATGGGTATAGCACAAGTATGTTAATTGACTTCAGGAGCACTAGACAGACTGTTACAGTCGTACTCTGCAGACTTAATGTGACTGCATTCAAGACCATGTTTTGCAGAAATTGTTCGTGCTAAAATATTCACACACTGCTTCAAAATATTCTTAGATGATTTATGTCGGGCTTGAAGCAGAAATCATTATATGCAAAATGAAGCGCTAAACTTTTGCAAAAACGTTCCTCAAATGTTTTGTCGAAAACGTTGAATATTCATTGCTAGACCAGCAGCTCCACCCTCCACAGTGGCACTGCCGGGCAACGCCCACAATACTGTCGTCACATGACCAGCCATATATGTATCAGATCGTAGAAATTTTTGATTTTCACATATTTGGATTATATTAAATTTTGCTCAACATCATACAGGTTTACTCGAACGATGTTTACTATGGTCACGTGACTACAGTGTGCAGACGACAACCTGAAATGAATATGCAAATCCGTGTGACAGCCTAAGTCACGTGATGACAGTATCTTCCAGTTAGGCTGCGAGTGTGCCGCGGCCGAATTAGGCGCTGGCTCATAGGCTGCCAGTCTCGACTATTAATAGAATGTCATTGTGTTTTGTGCATCGTAACCATAGAGTCATTGGTGGTAATAGTAATAATTGTGGAAGGAGTAATGTAATGTAATAATTGTTCTTGTGTGTTAAGATCTATCTTGTTGTGTACAAACCAATGGCTTATAGCTGAACATGTTACTGGTGCCGATGCTGCAATACATCAAGTGCAGGTTGCATGCAGAAAATTTTTTGTGTGCTTACAGCAAGAGTGTTTCTGCCAAACGACAGTCGAATGAAAGGAGCAAACGCGACCAGCAGAACAGGCGGCAAGTGGATCGTGAACGTGATGCTGATTATAGTTCGCGAGACTCGGATTATGATAGACCGTCAGCCTGTGACCGGCAAATGGTTTGTCTTGCTATCATTATATCTTGCATGTAAATTTAGTATATTTTTGGACTAATGTTGTTGCGTGAATTCGTAAACTGCAAAAGGATATTTGTGTGTTTTTTGTCTGTTGGCAAGTTTTTTTCATTCTGTGATCTGTGTAGTGTGCGGTTTTTCGATGACCATTTTTATCGGTGTCAGTGAGAGGAAGGGCTGAAAATACGGAACTTGTAAACAGTATTTTTTAAGAGTAACATGCTCATTTTATAAACAGTATGATGCCGTTATGATAGAACTTTACTTGGCTGTTACAACGTTCGTTTTTGAACACTAATATTTTTCCGTGGCTGATTTCATGTGTTGATGTTCTCATTCACTACTACCTACAAATTATTTTATTATCTCCGCCAAGATGAACGTTGTGAACATTGGAGGAGATTAAGAGATTGGTGGTTCTGTCCATCATTCTGTGTTTGTGTGTACATGATGACTCATCATCATCTCCACATGTTAATTGAAGGCAGTTAACCGGCAGGAACGGTGGCACCCTCTTGTGAAAACTTCTACATTTTACAGTAGTAGTGTTTAAATTATTTTACTTGGTGGAGATATGCACTCTCACGAGCGCCTTCTAGTTATATATTTTTCAGGCCAAGTTATGTTATATTATGCATGTGTGTATGTAATGTGGCAGTCATCGGAATCTTCAGGCTCTCCCTCGGCTCCGAGGGAGGCTTGGATAAGCTCTATGGGTCCCTTTACTCGCCTTCCTGCTCCACCACATATAACTGGTGATGTGAGTATTTGTGTGTGTGTATAATATTATAAATATGTAATTAACATGCATGAAAATTTTTACGATCCAAAGAGCATCGTTTCTAGTGCACCTTGGCGAGAACGTTGAAGAGAAAACAGGAGATTTCTAAATAGCATTAAAAACTGTCAGTAGAGAGCATCAGTGGTCTCGAATAGTCTGGCAGCATATTCGAGATAGTAGGACTGTACACTCAAATACTGGGTATTAGTGCGAAAAGCAAATAATTCGAGCTGTTATTCGGAAGTAGTGAACATATATGCAGGGTTGAAATCGAAAAGAAAGTGAGAGAAAAGCATTGGGGGTGTGTTTTAAGTTATTGTGACAATTTTTCATAGCATTATTATTGGTTGTAGAAGTCAATGCTGATTGTCAGGATCGTGACTTTCAAGTCATTGCTTCCCAATTGTGAATTTGCATGGAAGGCTTCATATTTGTCGTCCGCTGAGTGTGTGTTTGTTGAAACTGTTGCAGAAGAAGCACTGGCGAATAGAAGCACCTCAGATGGACGTGTATGGTTCTCCGTTAGCATTTCAGCAGCCGCCGTTTATTCAGGTTTCTTCTTTGACTCTCGTCATCTTTCCAGCATTTCATTATGTTACTGATTCTTTTCATAGATACTAACACATTTATGCAAGTGCGGTTTTAGGTATTTAATTCCTTTAAGTTTGTAGTAAGGATGTACCTGGTCTTATTTATGTATTTTGCTGTAGCACATGTTCAGATGTCTACTTTTGTATAATTGGTCATTGTGTGTATCTAAACATACATTTTTGCCACCGAAGTCCTCGAGTTTGGAACAGTCTGTCGGATGAAATGCAAGTTCTAGATGTTGCTCCAGAGAAATTTAGAAAAGGACTGAAGAAGTTTCTGTTCAATGTGCAATCGTGAACTGATATCACATTTGCAGTGTTGTTTAATCACAAACTTGTACTTTACAAATCTCAATAGTAAATGATAATGATAGTGTCTGCGTGTATCGGTATGTTTATATCGGCATAATGGTAAGGTATTGGACTTTTGATTGAGAGGTCATCGGTTTGACTCCTGGGCTCAAATGGTTACTACTTGGATGGGTGACTGTCTGTGGACAGGTAAACCATCTATGTAAATAATCAACACCAAGGTCAACTCAGCCTTTTATTCCTATGGGGTAGGTAAATCAAGTACCGACCTGTCTGGTTGGGGTTAAGGCAGGCGCATATGATACCATATGGCAGGTGATGTTCCTCGGCTCTGCAGTGGGTTTTCCATAAAAGCTATACACAACTTTTAACTTGTATTTATGGACGTGTGATTACATCTTGTGCAGCGGCCGCCAGCGGTATATGGCATACGCCCAGACGTGGTCGGCAGCGGCAGCAGCAGTGTGTTGGAGCATGATGATGATGATGAGTGGCAGCAACGTCGCAAGCAGCAGTCTGAATCTATGATGGCTGCCATTGAGAGGGCACGACAGCGACGTGAGGATGACGAGAGACGTATCAAGGACGAACAGTCATCTGGTAGACTGGTGAAACAGCGAACGGATGGCAAGGTCTGAGACCTATTCTAAATCTGATCTCAAAACAATTTTATACAGCGCCATTTTCACAAAGTCAAGTGTGAATCAGAAGAGCTGAAAACAACCTGGCTGTCCAGGAATTGATACTCGGACATCATCGTCTAGCTGAACAGTTTACTGTTGAATTTGGAAGGAGCTCTGCTATTGATGCAACTCGTCGATTAATTTATTTATTGATGTATTGATTAAAATCACTGCTTTAATTGATCTGATGTGTGCAGTGATCTTCAGTCTTGCCTTTTTCATATTTACTGCTGCTCATAAACTCTGGTTTTGTTTCTTGGTTTTTTCCCATTTTTTATGATGCTGTTAACGTGCATCTGGTTGATAATGTACGTCAGTGGTGAAGCATTTGTGTTCTGCTTCGTTCTTATGCAGGAAGTGAGTGCTGATGACAAAGCTGGTGACATAAGAGAAGGCGATCCAGTTGACTACAGCTCTGTGAGTCTTGTTAAGGCCAAATTCCATTACGTCGACTTTTGCTGAAACTTTCCTGTGGGGAAAGTTGCAGTCACATATCATGAACGTTGCGAACTCAAACGGTGACAAATCATGAAATCATCAACTTTTGGTGAAAGTTGCCAACACAAGTCATGAAAGTCGCGGACAAAAACCATCTCGACATGTCAGATTTTTGCGACAAAGTCCGCGACAAACTCGTTTGTGTCGTTCTAATAAAATTTAGTCTATTACAATACACGTGGAAAGTCGGCGACAAAGTCAAAGTCCGCGGACTTTGTCACAGACACAAATCACAAAAGTTCGTTACATGAAAATCGGCGACATGATTTGTGTTGCGAACTTTCATATATTGTGTCCGCAACTTTCCCAGCCGGAAAGTTTCGGTGAAAGTCACAAAGTCGGCATAATGGAATTTGGGCTTTACATGTTGAATTGTCATTTTATTTGATTTCATTTTTGAATGCCATATTCCATCTATTAAAACATGGGATATTACACTAGTTTTGTTGAACTCTGGTGAAATGATAATTTGATGGCAGTAGTTTCCAGTCTACTTTTAGATCAATTCTGGCTTGGAGGCAAAGCCATCAGAAGCTGATAATAAAGCAGGCAAAAGATAGCTGACTACGATATAAAATTTTACTGTATTAGATACATTATGTAGCTTAGCTGTTTCATTATATCTGCTACTGTATTTAACTGAGAAAGATGCATGATGTCGTCAATGCTGCATTAGCCTCCCCTCCTCCGCTGCTAACACAAAAGAATTATAACTTTTTATGTATTACATAGACACTTTAGAGCAACTTTGAAAGGTTTGGACCCTACAGTGTGAGTCTTTCAATCTTCTCTGTTAGAGTGTTCCAAGAAATAAAATTAATTAAATAAATGGACACACGATTTCTTAATCCTAACTCTATCAATACTTTATTGCACAATGCAAATTAGCGAAAAATGCCAACAACAAAAAATTTTAACACCGTATGCAAAAATAGATGGCTAGAAACGCTCATTCCCAATAAAGAATTCAGTGTTCCGTAGGTCTAATTCTAGGGCATTGTCTAATGTGATTTCACAATTTAGGTTAGGCCTATTTTTTTTTTTTTTTACTGAACAGTGGTGAAACCCTTTGCAGATGCTCACAGAACCTTGGGTTCTGCTGAATTCCAGTTGAAAATTACCAACATAGGCCAATAAATAATTTTGGATTGATTGAATTATTGTACTGGTTGCTGTTGTCAGATCACTGGACTAAGGTTGTCACAGCGAGTAAAAGCCGACATTGATCAGATGTCGAGATCAGACGACTCCAGTCCTCATCCGTCGTCCACGGGGTCTGTGTCCCCGCGACCCCCACTGTCTCAGTCACAGCCTCGCATGCCTGGCCCCGGACCACGGCCTGCAGTGTCTGGCTACTGGTCATACAACGGTCGGCCTGCACCTCCGTGGGGCCCCCCGCTTGTTACTACTTCCGTGCGCTATCTGATGGACCCTCGATCCTATATGTGGCACATGTCACAAGCAGGTAATGGAACAAGCTTTACTTTGATGACAGGGTTATGTTATGCACTGGTGCGCAGAGAGACCTGTCTTTATAAATCAGTGTTTTTGATCCATTGTATGTAGTAAGAAGTGAGTAAATTTGTATGTTGTTCAGTGTGAACGGGAAACCTGCCATATCTGAAGTACTAAAAGTGGGGTGGGGATTAAGATGGCTTAGAAGCTAGGTTGTAGGAAAATGTCTATGAGTTGGCAACAAAAACGTCATAATTGCGAAATTGTGAATTTTCAGAGGAAGGGTATTTCCAAATGGTGGAAATTAGTGCAGTGATGGAAATTACTGCAAAACTGCAAGAACCATTTTATTGGTTGCTTTTAGTTGTATTGCTCATTAGTGTTACATGACTTGAAGACTAGTTCAGTATATCTGTAGATTGTTGAGAGGTTTGTCTGCCTCGTTTTACAGGATCGTCACGACCGGTTGGTCCAAGATGGCCAGGTATGACGCCAGATGCGGCAAAGAATGTCCAAGCTGAATATCAGAATGCTCATGGTGAGGAGCTGTTTTGTTGAGTGGGCCGATAATGCGATGATACCCTTGGTTGGCTCAACTAGCATTGGAGATAATGCAAAACATTCTTCAGCTACTAGCTTAAGGTATTTTTCAGCATACCTGAGACTGTGCAGAGTCTAATTGAGTTGAATGGGTGGGTGCCTTACGGGATGGTCAGCTGCTTGATAATGAGCCATGCTATTTCCATCTAATAATATCGCAATAGCTGATTAAATACGGACAGTAGATTTGAAGTTGAAACTTTGCACAGCAAGTAATTTCCATACTCGATTTTTTTTGCCACTGACTGAAGCTGCGTTGAGCGCCACACTGATGAAGGAAACTTGCTTGTTCGATATTATTATTATGTATTGTTTTATCTTTGTTTTCTTTGTCCAACTGCTCATTGAAAACTTTTCCGGGTTTTGTAACAGTAGTCACGTTATATTTCACTGAGCTGGGCTCACGGTGAAGTTCTGTTGTCGATGACTGCTTGTTTCTGTATTAATGTTTTATATTACCACACTGATTGTAGATGGTAACTACGATCAGTATGCAACGAACGCACAGTCTTACTATGGTCCGGTCACTTCTGAACTCGTTCAGCCAGAACATGACTCGAGGTAACAGTCAATGTATTACTTGAATGAAGTTGGATTTTGTTCCATCTCCTGTCATGCAGCAGCCATTTTGTTTCTATACTGGTAACTAGTCTGGTGCTTGGTCTGGTGCTGCTTTCATGATTCATATTCGTCCAGAAGTGCTTTATAGTCTTGTTAATGGCAGCTGATTGCCATGAGCTAATGATACCACCACAGTGTCACATGTGCCCTCCCATTGCCTGCACCAGTGGACAGTTAGACCCGTGGTGCATCAGACATACCACTGCTCCAATCTGCCACAGTAACGCTATACCCATAGTCCATAAGCTACTACTCATTTCAGAGCAGTTTTTTTACATTTTGCCCAAATGCATTAATCGCGGGTTAGTCGATTATATAAAGTATTTTGCCATCATCGTCAGAAGCCTTAATACCCAATGTAATTACCTGTATCAGTGCCAGATTTCTAAAAAAAATTTCCTGGGACTTTGTGCCAAAAGCAGGAAATGGAAGGGGGCGGAAGGGACAGGAGAGAAAAGAAAGAACAGAGGGAAAGAAAGAAAAGGGAAAGTGAATTGAGATCAGTCACCCACTAATTTTGGCTTAAAAATTGCACTCATTTCCTATCCCGCTTTCTGTGCACTATTACAAACGTCACCATGGGTTGCAGGCAGGTCAGTGGTCCGACAGAACATGCTACGGAGTCATCAATGTCATGTCCACATTCTGATGATGACGTCAGCTCCAGAGCAGCATCAAGCAATACAAACTCGGCCTCAGAATCCGGTCGCACTAGAAATGACAGCAACTCGGCTGAAAATGAGCCGCCGTGCGCCTTGGTTGAGTCAGGATCTATTGAGCAGAGAAAGATCTCGGGCGGCAGAAGGTCTGGCACGCGTAGAACTGAAAGGTGACTTTGACATTTTGTTCTGTCTTACTCGCAGTTTACGATTGTATCTTCTTAGTTAGTAGAACTGTCAAATTGATGTATTAGCACATCATGTTAGTGAATTAATTGCAACTAGGTAAAAATGCCATTAACTAAAATATTTAGTTTAGTGACCAAAGAAATTACAGCAGCAGCTTTCTTTACTTTTTGCTGTCTTGCTGTTGCCAAAATTGTCAGCAGATGTCTTGAGAAACGAGCAGAACTCTGTCAAAACAAAACTCTGGAAGTCAAATTTCTGTCGTGCAGTCTGCATTATTTACACTATGATGTAGGTCAGAGTTCAGTAATGGGTTAAAACTGGGATTAGTTTGTCATTGTAATAATTGATTAATTTCCAGAAGATCTGCGTGAATGAGTGACATGTGAATGATTTTTATTACACTTAGGTTGCACAAAATATTTGTACGTGCTGCAGTCATTTAATGTGAAAATTGCGTGAAACAATGAAATTTTGGAACTTTATGTTGACGTTGCAGTGTGGCATTTTCCAGTTTGCACACATTGCAGCCACACTTTTTGTAGGAATCCTGTTTCATATGGAGGTGAACGTTACAAGAACACAGGTCAAGATGTCGAGGGACGAAGGCAGCATAGAGAAAACCGTCCTGCACCAAACATAGATATTGTGAAACCAAGTGAAACAGTCTCATCTGCTGCGGCTGGTCAGTGGTGCACTCTGGTAATCAAGACATTTGAGCAAAGCTCACATGACGCGCAATAGCAGTGGTCCTGCAACTATGGCAATCAGTGTAGGCCTACAGCAATAAAATATTAATGCATCTTGAAAGAGTACTCAAATATGAGGCCCCCGTATGGAAGACTCCTTGAATGTAAGAGATCGAAACTTAGATTCTTAAAAATGTACGTTCTGTGCTATAAATGTCATATGCAGGTTGTCCAGGTCCATCTCCAACCATTTTGGTGCAGTTCACTTCTAAAATGTGTGTCGCAGTTGGAAATCGCAAAAAAAAAATTCAATAAAAACCCATATTTTGAGGGTTCAAGGTCATTCAAGGTCATCAACGTTGACACCAATAAAAAGCTTGTCACTATTGCTTGTTATGATAAGCAGCATGTCTGTGCCTATCTGCAACCGTTTTCACGCTACACAAAATAATTTAAGAAAAATAACCACTTTTTAGGGGGGTAGCCGTCTTTGAAGCCTGCCTGCACCGACCTCCTTGAACCTAGGGGATCGTTACTTGGACTGCTAAAATCTATGTTTGATGCTGAAAATTTTATATGCAGGTTGTCTTGGTCTATCTCCAGCCATTTTGTTGCAATTCAGTGTTGAAATGTGCGCTGCATCCAAAAATTGCGAAAAATTCACTAAAAACCCTTTTTGGGGGGTTCAAGGTCATCGATGTTGATAAGTCTAAAAAGTCTGTCACTAGTGCTTGTTATGATAACAAGCATGTCTGTACCTATCTGCAACCGTTTTTACACTATACGAGCCAATAATGGCAAAATAATGTCTTTTTAGGGGGTACCCCTTTTTGACGTCTTCATTCAAGGGGAACCCCTTCACCCAAAGACACGAAATTTTATCACGATAAACTAGAGTCCTTGGGGCAGCCCACAGTGAAGACCTCGTGATCCTAGCTTGCGTCGTTTTGACGCAATACCGCAGTGTGACGGACAGACAGACGGACGGACGGACATTCAGGCGATGGCTAAGACGTGTGGAGCATTGTGCTATCGCGCGTAATAAAATTTGTGAGACAAATAGGGTCACGTGCTTCTGTATCAGTGTATCTGAGGCTCTGTGCAGTAAAATTGAGCTCATTGGCTGGGCTTCTGAGTGATTTGAAAAAGTGCTTTCTTTCATCAGGCGGACATCTCAACAACTCCCAGCAGCTTTGTAATTGAAACTTTGCTGGTAGATAGACTACGGTATGGTAAAAATCCCCAAAAGAGTCAGTCAGTGAGTGACTGAGTAGTGTCTAACATTCGGCCTGACACATTATAGGTCATTTAGGAAACCTAACAAGAAGCCCAGCTGTCGCTAGCATAGCTGACCATACTGGTTGTCAGTGACCTTCAAGGTCGTCCAAGATCGACCATTTTCATTTCGTCTGAAAGGGTATATGCTACTTTCTATTAGTAATTAATAGTAACTTTAACTCTATCTCTCACAGTTTTTGAGATCCATGGCCAGTTTTCCGTTGAAAACGCACATTTTTCCTACCCCCTCCATTCAACCCTAAATTTTTTTAATGTTCCTCTTGCACTACATTGCTGAAATTTTGCACGCTTAGGTTTAAGACACAGGGCTAATTATTCGTGTAAAAAGTTTTTCCCTATGACCTAATGCTTGGCCACAATACATCTGTTACAGACGACAGACAGACAACAACCGTACCATAAGCTCGACCGTTACTTAAGTGCAGTCAGCCAAAATGCAACATTAAATTTGTTTGCTGCATTATGTGAATAAACAAGCTAGAAGCATGCTGCAATTGCTAAGTTAGCCAAAGAATGGGCTTAGACATAAATTCCTGAGCGCACGATAGAATTTCCTTTTGCAGCTAAAGCTCCACAGATGGCTTCTGAGACACTGCAACCTTACTTCCTAGTTGCTTGTCACATTTTTATTGACTGTAAGCCACATCTCTCTTACTTGCGTAGCAAAATGGGTGACATTTGACTGGACATAGCACATCAACGCCAAAAAAGCCTTAGTCCATGTTTACCATTTGAAGCTGCAAAATGTCTAGATTCAGTAGATTTGCATTACGAAGACCAGAATGTTGTTATTGTATTCTAAGATTACTGCAAAACTAAGATGTTATTGCAGCACCTGAAAAGGAAAATATGTGACTGCGACGCAGTGATGTGTACGGCTTGTTTTATGTATATTTGTACAGTGTCATCTGGTGATAAAAGTCATCAGTCATCAGCGATGTCTTCTGGTTCTCAGCAGAATCCTGCTTGTTCCGACTCATCAAACTGCTTGTCATCTGCCTATGATCAGGACAAATCAGGGCCTAAGGAACCTGGTCTGAAATATGGCAGGAAGTTTAATAATGCGTCCTCTGGCAGGCAGTATCAGGTATTTTAATTGTATTGTCTATAGTGATGTTAAATGACAGTTCATATTTCATTGTCTGTTGCGTTGTGACTTGCATATGTGGTTGACGGACAGCTTTTGTTTTAGAATTATTATGAACGTTATTGATAAGGTGTTGATAAAAATATGCAGTACCGGGTAATGGTTACAGGCTATGTGAGTGCCTGTGTTTATTCTTCGACTAAAGTTTGTAGATAATGATATAGCCTATCTGAATGAATACATTGAATATTGTGTAGCATCATGAGGTTAGTGATGGCTGCACTTATTTGGCTTGTTATCGTGTTGGAATTTGCTACAGTTGTAATAAGGCTTTTTGGCGGCACGACTCCCCTTATTCTCTAATAGACAGCATTATGAGATTGATGACTGTCTGGAGGAAATGGAAGATTATTAGAACTGCCGTTTTCGATACATGTGCACAATTATAATCGGCAGTTCTTACAATTTTAGGTTTCCATCGTTTTTTGTGTTTTGTTTTTCATAAAAGTTAAACTTTCAAAGTTTTTGTTTCTTTATTATGTGTATATGCAATTTTGCCTGCAAAGGCCGTCTCCAAAATGACCTATACTGTGTCGAGCGGGACGTTAAACTCTACTCACTCACACACTCACTCTTTTGCAGCATGGTATGGTGGTTGCTAGGTTTGTGAGATTTAGTGTTAGCAATGTAAAGTGTGGCTACCTGCCAGTGTCTTGTGTCTTGCAGAGCCTCATTATGTTTTTTGTTGATTCCTTGTTTTGTGAAGAGTAGAACCAATGGGCATAACTTGTGTTAGCTACATGTGGCGTTAAAAAGAATGTGTTTTTTGACAATAAGCTGCATAAATTCCTTAAATTTGAAATTGCAACTTATACATCAAGTTGACGTTTTGTTGGTGAGTCGATGTGGCTTTCTGTCACTGTTTCAACGTGGGTTCGTAATTCAAAGATGTCATTGTGCTTTTTTCATCAGGGCAGGGAAACAACGTGGATGTCTGAAGGTGGAGCTCAGGGACTAAGTTCATCAACTGGTGGTCCTGACAGAAATTCAGAAAGAACTTCTGCCGGAGGCAGTAGTAAGAAAGGTGAATGCACGGAGGACGACATGACGAACAAAAACACTCAGTCTCCAGAGCAGAGACGAAAGGACACATCAAGCAGAAGGCCAAGAGATATCAGAGAGACGGAAAAAGCACGGGTGAACATAAGCAGTCGAGAATTTGTTCGCGGAGGAAGAGGTCGCTTGCGTGGTTCTGCTCGGGGCAGAGGCCGCGGTGGCCACCACGATGTGTACGGATCTGCTTTGTACAGAGAAGTGGAAACTATGAACCAGTCCGGATCAACGGATAATGACCTCAGTGCACGTGTGGCTTCCGCTCTTAGTAATACTGTCAAGACAGATGGTTCAGAGCAGAAGAGATCGGATGCTCAGCAGTCGAAGACTGGATCGTCTCGCGAGGCATTGATTGGAGGTCAGCAGATGCCGAAAGTCGAGGCCGAAGATCGACGAAATGGTCGCGGTGCTGGACATTTCCTGCCTGATGATTGTGGAATCAAACCTTCTAACAGTGGGAGTGGTTCGGCAGCTAGAGATGCAGGCAGATGGGGCGATGTGCTGGCACAGAGCAATCGTCGCAGAACGGAGTTCTACGACTCAAGAAACCGAGGTCAGATGCGCCAGTCTGATGCCCGAGGAAATAATGGAAATAGACGACAGCAGCAGCAGCCGCATTCCACATTGGCAAAGGATGGAGCCGATGCAGAGAAAAATGCAATGGCATCCAATCTGGAGGTAGCCGACACATCTCAGCGAAAACCAGGTAAGCGGTCAGAGTTTGATTATTTTTGTTTACTTTGACGTGTCTTTGAGACCCAGTAGCTGTCTGGTTTGGCTTGTTTTTGACTTACTAGCTAAAGTTTTGGATGTGCATACTCAAAATATGTGAGTGATTTGTGCAGATTGTCATGTATGAGTATTTGTATAGTGATGATTTGGCTTTTTTATCGAGCAGTGTATAAATGTGATGCTGTATACTATGTAGAATGAAGTTATTTTCTATTTCTCAGCCGAGTCGAGCTCAGAGGTGTCAAATTTATCTAATTCAGTGGATGAATCTTTGTTAAATTACATCTCAGGAACAGATCAGAAGTTGAAATTGTGCTTGTCGGTCGACCAATTTGAAACCGAAAGATTATCCTCTTTGCTTATTTCGAGGAAATCGGTAGCTATATGGCTAAATATGTCCAATGTGTATAAGCTTTGGCTCATAATGTATTCACACTAGCAGTGTGGTGTATTGCCATACAAGTAAGCAAAAAATACTGACACATAGTTTGCCTTTGCCTTCTTTTTGTTCTGGCTTAGATGTAAATTCCTCAGTGCATAATCAAATTTGTTAATACAGCCAAAGTTCTGCTGATTACCCCGGGAATGTAGGACCATTGTTTGTTGATGTGTGTTATACTACACTGTGTTCAGAAAAAAACACCCACTCACGTTTCCTTTTTTATATCTCCATGGAAAATGTTCAGATTTCCATAAAATTTTCATCGCTTTGCTTATTTCGAGGAAATCGGTAGCTATATGGCTAAATATGTACAATGTGTATAGGCTTTGGCTCAAGCAACCTTGAGCAAGTTGCTAACCTACTATGTGCTCAGGCCAACTCAGCCTCCTACCCTTCGTGGGATGGGAAATGAGTAGTAGCTTACGGGCTAAGGGGTGAAGGCCTAGTGTGGCTGATTGGGGCGGTGGTATGTCTGCTTGCTGCAAACTGCGGGTCCAATTGTTCGTTCACGCGGGCAATGGATGGCCACATAGTGCGCTGCGGTATCATTAGCTCATGCCAATCAGCTGCCACTTCCAAGATTGTAAAGCGCTTCTGGTCTTGAAGAAGCATGTAAGAAGCGCTATAGCAAGTACGTGGACTTACCTTTACCTTTGTAAGGACGACTTTCAAATACTATGGGAAAATGCAAACTCTCAGCCAACCCAAAACCCAGGTCAGCTTGTAAGGACGCCATATACATAGCCCTGTCTAGAGTTATTAAAATGATTTTTACTGTTTTACACACATTTTTAAACTGGTGGTAAAACACATAACTTTACAAACATGAAAATATGACATCAGCATGATGTCACCGTTAGCAAAGGATATCTAACTTTTCTATTTTCGAAATACTTGTTTCCTAGTAAACATTCCCTGAAAATTTTGTGCAAATCTAAGCATTTTTCACATAGCCATAACAGAAAACGTGAGTGGGTGTTTTTTTCTGAACACAGTGTATATATAGCGAGTGGTATTGTGGTGTGCCAGGGTCACGCAGGCGGCGTCAAGCCCGGCGAGGCCCACCACGCTCAGCAGCTGCCAATTCATCAGCCGATACATCTGAGACTAACACTGGCCAATTGTCTGCCAGAGATCTGAGGTACACTTTTCTCAGAATGAAACTCAAAGAACTCAAAGACACATAATGACATTACATTGATAGAACACAGTAAAGTGTGTACGTCATAATGGGTGTGACCGTAAGTAATGTTAAGATAGTGCAGTGTACGATAGTTCGTTGAAATCCATGAACTACAAACTGAATTAGTCATGTTTGAAGCAGGGGGCCCGCTAATTTTGGGACACAGTGTAGATATGTCTGTACAATCCATCCAAGCAGAGGAGGTTTTTGTGATTTGGCCGATTTCATTGAAATTATGTATCTGGACGGAGATCAATGAGTGCTACACAACACTCTAAGGAAAAGGTCCCAAGATCTTCAAAGTTAAACATCCTTCCATTTTTATAATCTATCTCAGCTGTTTACGATGGGGGATGGCACATGACTCTGTGATTCTTAAACTAGGGGAGGGATAATGCCTAAATTTGATCAGGCCGGATTTTTAACATTTGGCTTAGTTTTTGACTTTGTACTTCACTGGCATGGAACGTACCAAAACCAGTATGGATAAGTTAACCATTCCCGTATCAGGAACATTTTTTTATAATAACTGTTGTTGTTGTATATTTTGTGCACAGTTAAATAAAAGCATAGAACACCATTAATCGTGATTAATGAATCTTAGATCTTTAGGCTCGCCTTTCGTGACATGATTATCAGTACGTTTGTTATGGTTTTGTACTTTTGTCTGTGTTGTTCTGCAGGCCTGATGAACTCAGAGACTTATCAAAGTCGACAGCAAGTGAATCTCAGGCTGGCATTATGCCACGTCCATCTAATTCCACGTCGCAGAGACCCAGACGGATGTCTGCGGGTAAACAGTCGGCTGATGGTGGTGGCGGCGGTGCTGTGGGAACACACGAGGAGTGGGAAACAGCGTCCGAGAGTAGTGACATTCTCAAGGACATCGAGTCACAGCACCAGCAGTCAGCAAGGGCTGACAAGCAGGCCATCGGCTCTAGGCGAGAACCAAAGCGAGGTTACTCAAACCAGCGGCATACGCAGAGTCGACGCGGCCGGTACAGGGACCGACCGGATGGTGGTGGCAACGTTGCAGCCGCTCAGCAAGCTACTGGTTCTGCTGGCAGCGGAGTTGTTGATGCTAGGCCGAGGCACACAAGTGGCGCTTTGTCGGCTCCACCAAACAGCACAAAACCCAATAACTTGCCGCCCTCTGGTGATCCGAACGTTCAGTTGAAGACGTGAAGTCTGGAGTGATTGTCTGCTGATCCAAACGACTTCTTGGCACTGCTAGTTTGGAGTGAAATATACTGCAGTGCACTTTTTGCACTATGTCGTCTTCTGCACCCGTCCGTTGCCTCAGACCACCGCACTTGCCCAGACTCGTGCTGGGTGAATGCCTAGTACTGTTAATCTGTCTGCAGTGCAACAAACTGGCAGTTGCAGCATAGCACATTGATTTATCCTGCACTGTGCTACATGGCACATATACATATGACACTGTGTTTGATGAACGAGTTTTTTTTAACGTGGCGTAAGTCCTAAGACTGCAAGGACACGTAACGAATTAACAATAGCAGTAAAGTCACGCAGTAGTCAATGCAATGAGACGTTCTTATTCAGACTCGTAACAGCTGTAAGATCTGGCAAACAGTTCGGTCTTCAGTCTGCTGCGGAAAACTTGCAGCGACGGCGATGACCGGACTGACTCTGGGAAGCTGTTCCAGCCAGCTCTGCTGCATGGATAGAAATTCAGCATTAAGAGTTCTTTCAGCCTCTGAGTTTGGCTACGGAAGTGACCTGAACGTTGACAGTGAGTGACAACAGTGTTACTTGTCTGCATTCTACCAACATTGCTTTATTTGCAGTTTGACTGATGTGGCATATATTTAAATCTACGGCACTGGCATGCTTGCCGCCGTGCATCAATGGACAGCACTACTCCTAACAGTTGTAGCATATGCTGCCAACGAACTCTGTCATCACAGTATGCTTGAATGACATTGTGAGTGTTTCTGACGTGCTCTCGGGTTAGGTCGGCTAGTGGCTTTGTCACTGATGGCACAGCTCCATCATCATCATCATCATCATCATCGTAACATACTTGTAGTACGTCGATATACATTACAGATAAACTGTTGTCATGTGGCAATTGTATAGAAGAGCGGTTGCGACGTCATTAACTGATGGATGTTTGTACAGTACAGTACTAATTATTTTTGTTAGTTTGTGACCGATGCATCACTGTCATGAGTAATGACATAATTATTAATTACATGTAGTTTGCATCACAGTGTTTGCTTTCAATTCATTTGATATATGATTTTAGTTGTTCTGCTAGTGGTCAAACTCAGTCATGTGGTTCATGATTAGTTGCTGTTAGTTGTATGCCAGCACAGTGGCTTTTTTCCTAGCTGTCGATACTGCGTGTAGCAGTGTTAAGATGGCTTTGCAGCAAACCCTATGACATGTTGTCTGTTACTTTTCATTCGTCCATCTGGAGGATAACAGGCAAGATTATTATAACTACCATTATTGCTAATTACGTATGCACACATATAATGATGTTACAATTTTAGATTCAGCTCGTTTTTTGTGTTTTGTGTTTCTGTAAAGTTTAAATTTACTGTTCCATTACTATGTGATTGTGTGCATTTTGCCTGGAAAGGCCATCCCCAAAATGACCTATACTGTGTCGGATGGGATGTTAAACCCTACTCACCCACTCATTTCATTTTGCAACTTTGCAAAGGCTGGTGTGCACACTCTAAAGTCGACTTGTCGGGGTGCCATCATGCAGTTGATTTGACAACTCACTGTACATACTCTGATTATGTTAACCATTTCATGTGTAGCAGTAATTAAAGTTCCCGGCTTGTAATATGCCGAAGATAATTATTTTCAGTTCTTCGGCTTGGTTTTGTACCATTTTTGCGAATAAATTATAATATGATAATTGTTGTGCTGACTCTCGAGGGTAGATTTTACACATAAATGGTGTGGTGAGATCATCAAACATGGTGGCAACTTGGCTTTTAGTGATCACGTTGCCTTTCACTTACTACTGCCATATAAAGAGTGTAACCTGTATCTAAGGCTTCGTCATTTTAGAGCTGGCAGTTCCTTTACAAGTTTAACTGCAATTTTGTAGTCTGTATAATAGTTGTGCATTTTGTTCACAGTGACATAATTCACTGAGTTACCGCTGCTTTCGTTTGAATTATCCGGGTTTGTTACATAGTTTGTCTTTTGTAGATAGTACTACTTGATGTTTGGACACCCGGCCAGTCCAGCTAAAGCCGTGTTGTTTTTGTGAATTTTTAGAATGTCTGATTGATTGCGTGTGGCATGTGTGTGTGATGATGTGAACTGTTTATCTAATAAAGTACATCTATGTCTAATAAGTTGGGTGCATGTAATAAAGTTGTTTGCATCTCCGGTTGTTCTAGTAGTCCAAAAAGTGGAACATTGGATGTGATAATTCGTGTGACATCAGTTACTGTGAAGGACGGGTTAATAATCAGCTGCAGAGAAGGGGACACAGATTCACTGTTAATTTCCATCCAATTTATAAGTCTGATGTGGCATTTGTTCTGCAACAATTATTGCTCAAGCGCCCCAAAGAGCTGTTTTCTATAAAACTTAGAGCTGTTGAAGCATTAATGATGATCCTGGGTAGAGCACAACAACTGAACATTCCTTCCCTCTCTCTGCTTTCCCTCTTTTTTCCTTCCCTTTTCTTCCTCCCCTCCTGTTTCCTTTTTCCTTTTCCCTCTTCTCCATTTTGCAACTGCTTTTGTCAACAGTAGTAAACTTCTGAGTGACACATTAAGCATTTTCACACTTCACTACATCCCGACGGCTGTATGACACCTTTGCTGCATTGTGGCCAGAAGAATTTGTCCAAATATTGTACCGGTGAAAACTTTCCTGCATTACGAAGCCATTTTGAACTCTGGTACTAACATATCTTGAATTTAAGATACTTGTTACAATGCAACCATAATAACTTACTGATTTGATGTGCATCTAAGCATTTACTACTGAAGAAAGTTTTCATTATACTAACACGAGGATCTAGAGTACAAAAACTACCTTTGACACACAGTAACTTTCACTTGCATTTGACAGCTTTAGCAATTACTTTACCTATAATATTGTATTTATCAAATTATAGAAATATTAATTCGCAATAAAACCTTTTAATATACGTACACATTCCAAGACTGGTATTAGTTATAACGAAAAAAATTAATGCAATAAAATAAATTTAATAATACTGCTGCACTTCCGCGGACTTTCCGGCGGAATTCCTGCATTTATCAGTGAAGTCAGATCATTCATAAAAATCATGCTAATATAGAACAATTCAAGTATGGCTCCGGTTTTTCGCATGCATACAAGGCAATAAGCACGTATTCACACAAGGCAAAAAAAACAATAAATTGTCAACGTAGAAAAGTAAGAAAAGAAGCACTTTGTAGCCACACAATAAAAAAAACTGCTGAACTCGAACGCAAAAGTCACAAATAAGCAATACTAACATGCAAAAAGAGATCGTTTGTCGACGATAAAAGCACAGGCTGCCATATAATCAACGTATTATACAACCAACATTTATTGAAGCTGAGGCACTGTCATGAACTGATGCTACGTAAACACATTTTTAGCTACTCAAATAATATAGTAAATCAAAAGAAGGCGTTTCGACGGATATAAAGTATGGTTTCGCCACCATGCAGAGATCAAGCCCAATTGGCTGAAATGGACACGGAGTGAACTGGACTGGTTTAGATCTTGCAGACCTCGAGCCGGTGCTTGTGCAGGTAGCGCTTCTGAGCGAAGGCGCGGTTACAGCGCGTGCAGATGTAGTGCTTGCCGTCGGCGTTGTGGATCAGTAGGTGTGAACGCAGGTTGGACTTGTCGGCGAACGCACGGTCGCAGCCCGGCTGCGGACAGCGGTACGGACGCTCGCCTACGTGCAAACAAGAAAGCCCAGCTGTCGCTAGGAAAAACGCGCTAGTACAGCCTATACAGTTCCTGTTGCAGTACTGACCTTCAAGATTATCCAAGGTCAATGATTTTCATGTCATTTGAAAGCCAATATGTGACTTCCCATTAGTGATCATTAGCAACCTAGGCCCTATTTGGCACCGTTTAGCCACAATACATCCATGACAGACAGACGACACATCGTGCCATAGACGCTCTACAGCATGGCTATGCGCGTCAAAAACATCATTTTGTCCTGTTTTTTGTTATTTTAAAACTTTTTTCTCTGTTTTTTTTTTGTTTTTTGGTGGCCATTACTGTCGACTTTCAACACGTGCTTTGGCCGTTTAAATCAAAGTGTCGCACTAAATCATATAAATGATCATTAACGAGTAATTTGAGCAAAGCTCACGTGACGCGCGACAGCATCGGTGCGGACGCCTACCTACGGAGGACTCCTTGAAGCTCAGAGATCAAAACTTGGATTGTTAAAATCAAAGTTTTTTGCTGCAAATTTTATACGCAGATTGCTCTGGTCTACCTCCATTAACTTCGGCGCAATCTACGGTTAAAACGTGCATCGTAACCTGAAATCGTGAAAAAAATCACTAAAAACCCATTTTCTGGATTTCAAGGTCATCAATATAGGTACTTCCGAAAAGCTCGTTAGTATTGTTTACTGAAAAAACGTCGTGGTCTGTTTTGTTGTTCCAGAACAAAAGAAACAAGTTTTTTTCAAAAAAACTTTTTGATGGCAGAATAGCGGCATATAGCAAAATGTCATATCTACAGTTGTCTATGACAAAACGTCCTAAATAGGCGTACAATCAAACTACAAAGTTCTTCAAAATATTACTGCACTTTAAATGTACAAAAATTAATTATCGCAAGCAAATCTGTATATTAGGCTATTAATTAACAAATTTTACAAGGACATTAAAAACACTGCAGGGGAAAAGTTCGAAAAAAATTCATTGCATTGAAAAGTCGCATATTGGCTTTTAAATGACATGAAAATCATTGACTCTGGATGACCATGAAGGGTCATAACGATAACGCACCATAATGTGCAAATCGTGCGGTACTGTAGCTAAACGGTAAGTCGTTAGGGGTCGGCGATGGACAGGGCATCGGATAGGGCGTTGGCAGCTTCCTATAGGCTGTCAATAGTAACTATGTCTCCATCTGCAGCGGTTTGGCCACAATTTTCAATGGAACGTTTCAAGCTACAAATGGCCGTAACTTGGAAACGGTGAGAGATGGGCCAAGGTTGCTATTGATCAATAATAGGAAATCGCATATGCCCTTTCAGATAAGTTGAAAATCATCGACCTTGGATGACCTCGAAGGTCGGTATTGCAACACGAAAATGTCTTCAATTTTGTTGTTCTAAAAACAAAAGAAACACGCCTTTTTCTGCGAGAAAAAGGACAACAACAAAGTCGAGGGACAACATCTGTAGCTACCTGTATGGGTTCGCATGTGACCCTTGAGCAGCCAGGAGCGTGAAAAGTGCTTGCCGCAAACGGCGCATTGGTTCTTGGCGCGGCTGCAGTGCGCCGACGCCACGTGCGAGCGGAACGCCGACAGGACGGTGAAGACGCGACCACACAGACGACATCGGTGGACCTCCCGACCCGTCGCGTCGCACGTCAGCTCGTGTGCCTCCGCCTCCATACGTCCCACGTCCACATCCGTACAGCCGGCCGCACGCGCCGACCGGTCACCTGCACCGTAGATGTAATCAGAAATTTGAGCTAATGCTCACGAGACGCTCGGCGCGAAAGCCTATAGCAGTTCCGGTTCAGTAGTTTAGCTGAAAATTGGAATGTTCACGCTAAGTTAATATACAAATACCGAATTCTCTATCTGGATCGCATACCGGTAGTTCCGTGGCGCCACCTTTGACTGATCAATCCGTGTTACGGACAGACGGACAGACAGCATTGCGATGGCTAAGACGCCCTGAAAGGAGTATCTGCTTTCGCGCGTAAAAACGTTCCAGAAAAAAAGTAAAAAAAATGTCAAAAACGTGGCAGAAATAAAAGAGACGTTCACAGAGAACGTTAGCCCTAATTTGTTCAACCTCTTGTCTAGAACCTAATGCTAAGTATAGCCAGAACCTGCATGGTGGGCAACATACACCTTTAACAAGACTTTTACTGGGCAATAAACATCCTTAACAAAACTCTTCCCTAATTTTTACTTCCCTTATTTTTTATTCAACACATTTAACAAAAAATCCCACTAGAGAGGGAAAGAAGCCCAAAGGGAGAGATAACTCGAGTCTGAAAGTGAAGGACTTGAGCTTGAATTTGGGGAGAACCTGAACCCAAAAGCGGTCGAAAATTTTGCCCAATTTTCATTCCAGATTTGAGGGATTGGGGATAGAAGCCACTGAAAGAGAGAACCATTCGTTTAATGAAAGAAAACATTGACAAACGCAATCTTCCTAAGAACACGAACATGAAAAATATGTGTAAAAATAAGCTATACAAACAATTACTTATTCAATTCTAATGCAACCGTGTTGTCATGAGACCAAGTATAACTATTACTGCTAGAGCCTGCTAATTTGTTTCTGTGGCTTTGAAAGCGCTTTTGGAATTTTCACTAATCCTTTTAAGTGAAAAACAAAGGAAATAAAAACGTCAAAAATGGCAAAAATTAAACAAGAAGCATAGCCTAGGTATCGCTAGAATAGCCGACCGTACTGGTTGCCAGTGACCTTCAAGGTCATCCAAGGTCAGTCACTTTCATCTCATCTGAAAGGGCATATGCGATTTCCTATTAGTGATTAATAGTAACTTTGGCCCTATCTCACCGTTTCCGAGATACGGCCACTTATAGTTAGAATCTTTCCATTGAAAATTGCGGCCAAACCGCTGCAGATGGAGACATCACAGGCGTGCGGTAGCACAGCCCTGTGTTAATGGCGACCGGCTAAGTAAAGGGAGAATGGCAAAATTCGACCCCAAGCAGATCCGAAACCCCTCAAC
>Ga0056128_1000659_pt1 | contig 32982 bp, 8 predicted proteins | sample WorMetLIZISLAND2_FD_71113 | JGI IMG/M metagenome (GOLD analysis project Ga0056128, IMG submission 71113) | Marine gutless worms symbiont microbial communities from Max Planck institute for Marine Microbiology, Germany - Olavius geniculatus... ...
GACAAAATGGGCTATAACTCGGCTTGCGTAAGAGAAATATGATGTGGCCCGGCCAACACTACTAAACATGCTTAACTGCTCATTTGTTGCAGTAATTAGACCTACTCCATTTTACAGAGGCATTGGACAGATTCCGTATGAACATTATCTTGTTTCAGATAATAATATGCTATTTCTTCATTAAGATTAGTCATAATGTAATAAGCAGATTTTGATAAAATGTTCTTATGGGGTTCACTTGAGCCAGGTAACTAGTGATAGATTTAGGTTCCCATCTGGATTACAGTTTGGATCCAGAATTTATTATTAGCTACTGCTGTTTCTACAGTTGGTCCAGAATAAAGCAGTCATTGTTAGACCCAAACTGAATTGTTCATGAACCATTGGTTTGTGACCGTATTTATGGCTGCTCTTTGGCTAAGCCAAATTCGCAATGATTGTAAATTATGGAAAGTAAACAGACTGTAGTAATTGGCAGTTGTAATTCCCTCTCAGTTCTAACATTCCTGACTATAGGTACAAGAAATTTGAGCTAATGCTCACGAGACACGCGAAAGCCTGTAGCAGTTCCTGTTTAGTAGTTTAGCTGAAAATTGGGGTGTTCTCGCCAGGTTAACATACAAATACCAAATTCTCTATCTGGATTGCATACCGGTAACGATAGTACCGTGGCGCCACCTTGTGAATGATACAGACTTGTGTCGCAGCCCGAAATTGGCAAAAAAATTCATAAAACCCCCTGTTTTGGCATTCAAGGTCATTGAATTCAGCGCCAATTGAGAGCCAGTATACGACTTCCTATTAGTAATTAATAGTAACCTAGGCCCTAACCTAGGCCCTATCTCGCACCGTTACTGAGATACAGCAACTTATTGGCCAAAAATTGCAAATTTTGCCCACCCCCCTCTCATTTAGCGCCCTCGTTTGGGGTGATCTACTTCGAATTTATGGTAAAGCTTTACGGTTCATGAAATAATTTTTCAAGCAGCCGACGGTGAAGATTTGGTAATTCTAGTTTGCACCGTTTTTGACTGATCTACTCGTGTGACAGACAGACAGACAGATAGACGGATGGACAGAATTGCGATGGCTAAGACGCGCTGAAAGCAGTAGCTGTTTTCGCGTGTAAAAACTAAACAGTGCATTTTATTGGAACAGTATTTTACCATTAGTTTGCTGTACTGTATTAGTTACTATTTCAACATGTAAGTTCCATTCAGTTTGTTGAATATTGTTATTGTTGTCAGTTGGACTTTGAAGATCGCGGCAAGCTGGCGGACTTTGGTTTCTGCAAGCCTGCAGCGATGATGTCGGGTAGTGTTGTCGGCACTCCTCTTCACATGGCGCCTGAACTTGTCTCAAGTCAATATGATCGCAGTGTCGACGTCTATGCATTTGGAATGCTCTTTTGGTTCGTCTGTGCTGGGACCGTTCGTTACCCAAGCAAGTTTACAAAGTGCAACAGTGTCACTGAATTCTTTGAGTCAATCCGAAATGGTTCGCATTCAGACATTTCTGATTATTATCAATTGATTAATTGATAATGTGCAGAAATACACAGTGGGCCATAAAACGTGGCATTTTATTTTTGTCAATATCTTTGCTGATTATTGACCAATTTTCAAAATTCTTTTACCGGCACACTTTGCAGACAGTTTACAATAATGTGCTTATTATGTATTCTACTATATGGTAAATGCGTTTCAACACTACCTTGTGAAATATAAATGTAAGCAAAAACTAATGATAATAACAAAAATTTAGGTAAATGCAAAAGCACTTCAGACCAACATTGCGATGAATGATCTGTACGACATTAGACTGTGTTAGATGCACACAGTTTAGTGTCATACAGAACATTCACTGAAATGTTGATCTGAAGTGTTTTTTGCAATTTTACCAAAATGTTTGTTTGTTATTATCGTTTTGTATGCATATTTCATTGATATTTCACAAGGTAGCGTAGAGATGCATTTACGGTATGGTGGGATGTGCAATAATTACGTTATTGCAAATTGTCTGCAGAGTGTGCCAGTGAAAGAATTTTGAAAATCGATCAATAATTAGCGAAGATATGGACAAAAGTAAAGTTCCATGTTTTCTTGTCCCACCCTGTATGTATGTGTGTGTATATATATATATACACAGTAATGATAGTAATAGTAATATATTTGTTGATTAGTAATCATTTGTCATATGATGATCAATGTCATCTGGTCATTTATTTGTTTAGTTTTCTGTTGGTTTTTTGGCATGATTACATAGTAAGTTACAGGTGGATTTGGCTGAAATTTACAGGGAAGGTTAGTCATGGTTCAACTTAGAGGTGATTGGGTTTTAGTGGTGATCTGGATCGGCATTTGGTTCCAGGATAGGATTGAAAGATACTTTACCGTTGACAGATAGAGCAAACCTCCATCAAATGTAATGCTGTTGCCTGGCGTTCACAATAGGATTAATTGACACAACTTTGTAATACATGTGTCATAGATCTCTTAGAGTAAGGACTGATAGTGGTCATGCTCATGTCCGCAAACTTGGGTCCATCAGTATTTTTAATTTTTTACTATAACTTTGTCAAACGTGGTCCACTCCGTTTGCTACACAATTTTGTACACATAGTTACACAGACAACGTGAATAAATGCTGCAAATTTGGCTACTTCACGATTTCTACTTTTTTCATGAGTGCATATATGGTGGCTAAACTGTATGTCGGTACATAGGGTTTAGCCACAATATATGCACACACGACAAAGTAGAGATCTTACAGTAACTAAATTTGCAGCATTTGTTCACGTTGCCTGTGACACTATGTGTACAAAATCTTGTAGCAAACAGACCACGTTTGACAAAGTTATAGTAAAAAAACTGAAAATATCGATGGACCCAAGTTCACGGACCCGAGCGTGGCCGCCATCAATCCTTATTTTAAGAGGTTTATGACACATGTATTACTGATTTTGGGCATTGATGGAGGTTTGCGCTCTCGCAAGTGCTCTTCTAGTTGATTGATTGAACATGTTGGTTGGTCTACCATGGAGCAGGTTTGAGGCCGGAGCGCCCGGTGAGATGTGATGATGACAGCTGGCAGCTGATGCAACGCTGCTGGGATGGCAACGCCAACTCGCGGCCTCACATCGGCGAGCTTGAACAAGCTCTACGCTCCATCTACCATGCTTCATCCACACTGCCACCACACACCTTCACAGTCATGCTCGACCATGACGACTTTGTCGCTGTCAATGGCGGTCACTCGTATGCTGCCACGACCTACCAGGAGACGTGGAGCATCATGCAGTGATCAGCGGATTGTGCATTACACAAGTTGGGGGAGGCAGAGCAGCAGAATGTTGCGATTTTTGGACATACAGCTGCAAATTTCTGATGGAGCATATTATTGGTCCTCTAAGTTTTAATTTTGCCCTTTAAATTCCCCAAAATTGGGATTTTTACCCCTCAAATTTTGTACTATTGAAAGGTTTTCCAATCACATGAAAAATTTCTGACAGGCTAAAATTTTGGGCCAGTTGCCTCTCCCCCCTTTTCCACAATGCCACTTTCGGTGACTGATGTTTAGCAGACAGAGTTTTTCTGTGTCCGTCTGCATTATTTGCTGGCATATTTAGAATTTCTAGAACAGGGTTGAAGGCATCTGGGGATAGGTACAAAGTCCCCAGAGCCTACAGATTTTTTGTGGACTGATACATAGTTTGATGTTATGGCAAGCACAAGTGTGCAAGACGTCAGTGATGAGGGGGCATTTCTGGTTGCCTGCCTTAAATATGCCACTGTTTAGGCTACAGTAGTACAGTTGATTCTGTTGTATTTTGAGGCATTTTCTAATAGCATTTATGACCTCTGCCAAGGATGCTAATTACGTTTTCGTTGATGTGGCTGTCAGAATCAGCCTACTAGAACAATGAATGTTATCATAGAATGAAACCAATAAGTAGGTAATTGAATTTTTGGGTGGTTGGATTTTATTTCAGGAATTTTTTTGCATTCATTAACACTGCAAAGTAAATTTTCACAATTGCTGTTGGTTTAGCTGCTGTAGAAAATCTTGCTATTAATGGCCAATTATTACAGTGGGGAAAGCCAGTGAATAGCATCTGTGGTTATCGTTGGCAGAGGCTACAGTGTGTAAGTGCTTTCTAGCTTATTTAGAACTATTGGACTTTGCTTTTTGTGTTGTAACTCGTCAGTGATAGACCACTATAGGAGAAGTATACCGATGTGTAAGTCGTGCATTAATAGCAGTATTAACAGTAAGCATTTGTGATAAGCAGGCTTTTGTAATAGTCATTGATTCATCACAGCTGTAGTCATATGTGATGCAACGAACAGTTGAGATTTTTATCATTTGCTGTAATAATTATTTTGTTTACTTTTTAGTTTTCTACTACGGCATGTTAAAAGCAGCTGGTAATAACACTGTCTTGACCAGTGCATTGTGGTAACAATAAAGTGTTCATACAAAATTTTGTGAATTTTGTGTTGAAAGATGGACCATGCAGATATTAACATACTGATGAATTAATCATGATTTTAAAGAAAATTAACACCATAAAAATTTTAAAGTTAATAACAAGTAACTTTCTGTGCTTAGGCCTGAGCGTTAGTAAGTATTTAAAAAGTACCGTAAAGAGCAGAACTGTTCTGCACACCCTTGACTGACTACTCATCTATTTGGACCTGCTCACGGTTTTTAAAATTTTTTTCTCATTTCAGTTTTTTTCCTATTTTAATTCTGTTCTTATATCAGTTATGTCCCGGATCTTTTCAGTTTCGCATTAGGCCTATTATAACTATTTCTATTTTCAGTATCTCTCATTTCATTTTCTTTAAAACTTTTCAGTTCTTTTTAGTTTATGCACTAGATTAAAGTGACAGTATGTCTGTTAGTTTTTAAGTGCAAATTTGGCATTGTAATCAAATATTCATTTAATAAAAATTGACAAACCGCAAAGTGGAAATCTAACAAATGCTAAAATAAAATACAAAGTGTAATAAAATTGTATTGTAAAATTGAATTTCTAACTTATGCTGTTTGCCTGTTTTAAGAAACAAAGTTTGGGCTTCTCTTATTACTCTTAACTTTCGGCATTTCGTTGGTAATAAGTTATTGTAGCCTACATTTCTTTTCTCAGCCGCAACTGTAAGACAACTTGCCATTTGATGATGTGACGGACTGTTAGTATATGAAAACAAACCAAATAATGCATTCCAAAAGTTTGGAACGTGTAGCTTTGGGGCCTATCCTACACGTCCCATCTTGCGACAGACCATATGGTATTTTGTAATATGGCCCTTCTGGCATAAAATTACTGTGTGACGGAGAGAACGCTACGCAATGTCTGTCACAATAACAACACGCAGTGACGCCTAAAACGAATCGACAGATAATGAAAATTGCCATTTTATTGAATTGCGAGGTCGAACTGAGTCCAACCTCTTCCCGAGAAACTGGAAGAAAACAACTACTATTCGGTTTGTAACGGCTTGTTGCAGAAGTTTCTTATGAACAGCCGATATGTAATGGAATTATGGTATTAAAACGTGTGGAAGATATTGCAAAATAAAGATTAATTTATATAACGAAAAGTAATAAATATTTAATGTAACACATTTAATTTTAATATTTTTTCACATTTGTATATTATCTGAAATTATACTTTTGTGACATAAACTTCAACACTTACGCTCTCGGCAGGTGGCAGCACGTGCTATAATACCAGAAAAATATTCAACGCGTGTTTTAAGCCTGACGAATAGCAAGTTAATATAATATTGCAAGTAGTTTAGCAGGAATTAACAAAATAATGCTATGTTATTACCATACCTCGTTATTAAAGTGTGTACATTAATTGCATACAAAAACAATCACACTGCCGTAGAGATTGTATAGGAACACTTAGTTAACTGCGTTATATTCCCATATGGTCTAGTGGTTAGGATTCCGGCCTTTCACGTCGGCGGCCCGGGTTCAATTCCCGGTGTGGGAACTCACTTTTTTCTATTTACAAAATCAGACTCTAGAGACATTATTGTCCGTCCCTGTGATGATATAATGATTTTCGAAAAATGACAGAAAAGAAACACGTAAAAGTTGACAAGGCTTAAACATAGGCCTAATTTTGCTTCCTAAACAGTCCAATTCGTATATATTTGTGCAGTCTGGCGAAAAAGTGTGCACGAGGAAATATAGGCCGCCCGGAACGGACAAGTACCCTCATGTTTTGCCATCCCTGTGTTTTGCTTACGCGCGACGCACTATAGTATGTAGGCCTGCGACGACTATAGCCCCGGTCACACTTAGCCGACTTGAAGCCCGACCTTGCTGGTCGGGAGAGGTCGTGTAAAGTCTGTGGGAGGTCAGGAAAGGTCGGTGGCAGGTCTGGCAAGGTCGTGAGTGGTCGGTGAACTCGGTCGAGGTGATCCCGACTGTTTTGAACTGTTCAGAATAGTCGGGAGTGATCGGGAATAAAATGCGGTCGTGTGGAGGACGTTATGAGGTCGTCAAAGGTCGTTTGGTGGTCGTGCGGTAATCGTGAACAAGTTCATGGAAGTCGTGCTTTGTCGGGAAATATTTAGGACGGCCAATGTAACCGACATCTTAACGACTTACTAACGACATACTTACGCCTTGTCCCGTATGCATATATTGTGGCTAGACCGTACGTATTGAAGTACGGTTTAGCCACAATATATGCGAAAAAGTATAAATCATACAGTCACCAAATTTGCACCATTTGTTCATGTTGTCTGTGACACTATGTGTACAAAATTTTGTTGCAAACGGACCACGTTTGACAAAGTTAGGCCTATAGGCCTACGCCTAGAAAAAAAACAAAAATTCCGATGGACCCAAGTTCACTGACCCGAGCATGGCCGCCGTCAGTCCTTATTTTACGAAGTCTATGGTCCGTTCTTTATATAAGTCCGTCTGTCAAGACTCGCAGTACCGGTTCAAGTAAATCAAGCCCAAGCGAGACAGAGAGTCATTTTTTCACTATAAAATACCATAGTGTCTCTAGTTTCTTAATGTGAGTAAATGTGAGTAAATTTTGAGCCGCTGGGTGAAGGGATTTACCTCGAATTGATGTGCCAAAGTTGAAAAAAGAGTTTTCCATAAAAAGTCGTTATTGACTCGTTTAGCGTGAAAACGGTTGTGCATAGGCATAGACTTACTGCTTTATCATAACAAGCACTGCTGACGAGCTTTTTGAATGTATCAACATCGATGCCCTTGAACGATCTTGAAATCCAAAAATAGCTTAGGGCGTTTTAGTTAATGTCTTGCGACTTTATGCACAATTAAAGAGTGAATTGTGGTCGAAGTCACTGAAGATAGACCAAGACAGCCTGCGTTGCGCTTCTCATGAGCATTAAGTCAGATTTCGTTTTTCAACGCAAGATCTCTGAGCTTCGTTGGCCGATCGCCATGAAACTTTCGCCACATGATTGCACGTTGGCTGCGCTTTATAAGGCCTAATGCAGGACCCAAAATTCGGGGCGCTTTCCCCTCCCAAAAAACGGGGAGAAGGCAAAGAACATGCAAAATTAGGTCGTTTTCGAACAATTTCAGAGTGTATTGTCATTTGTCACCGTCTGATCAACTATCGGAAAACTGCTTTTTCTGACAGTGTTGTCAAAGCGATCTGGGCCAGTCTTCCAGGCTGTCACGTCATGTGCTGCGTTTACCAGCAAATTTCCGGTCAGTAGGCCCAGATAGTAGACTGTAGCGTAGCGAATCTGAAAACAATTTGCGACAGGAAGCGAGCGTCTGGCATAAGACGTCGCCGCTGGTGGACACTGACCTAAGTGAGTGATGGGAGATGCATGTCTCGTACCTTTGTGTTCATCACACATCCATCATCCAGCGCAGCTCAGCTGCAGCAGCCAGTGCTCGGCCAGCAGTCATTAGGCCTACGATAATCGGAATCTGAACTCAGATCTGTCGTCCACTCACTTGTCCAGTCTGATGCCGCTCCTTCAAATTCATATTGTACCTCGTTGTTTTAACAATGCTCTTTTTCCAGTTTCCACTTTTTTGATTCGGTTTGGACTGGGACAGTTCATTCATTCATTCGTTCATTCCTACAGGCTATCCGTATTACGGACAGTCTGAGATAATAGGCCTAGTTGGCAAATGCAACTACTGAAAATGACAAAATAAATTAGAATAAGCTACGACGGAGTTTGAAACATTGGTGATTAGTACACGTCACAGTAGCGTTAGCAGTGAAAGTTCAGGAACAGGCCTAAGCACATTTTAAAAAGCTTTATGAAAGAAACCGTTATTGAGGTGGGCTGACTTCCGGGCATGATGTATAGCTAACTTAATATTTTTAACTGGGAAAAGTCGTCAATAATCCATCCCGATGAATTAATCAATTTTTCCGATAATGGTGACAGCTTGGTTATGACTGGCTTTATTAGAGCAATATCATGATTGGCTGATGAGTCTGCGACCGACATCCGACCTAGCTGATAAAACCATCCAGGTAAGAGAGATAGGCTACTGCGAGTTATGGACTTGATTATAGGCACGGTCATTAGCGTTAATCGTTACCACGCCTCGTTCTGCTGTCAGTTGCTCGCTACTCTATGCACGAGGCACACGAGCCACTTCGTCCACAGGTCGCCGAATTCAATTCACATATTAAAGTTAAGCTTGCCAACAACAATGCAATTTACCTCGCATCACTTTTATTCATACTTTACCCCGGTACCTTATGACATTGGCTGTCAGTGTCAGTAAACGTTTCATTATTTGGACGCAATATTCGCGCTGTTTCTGGTTTTCATCGGAAGCGCACTCCCGCATTTCAAGCACCCCAGTCTGCAATAAAATAGTGCTATAAAATCTAAACTTTGCGCCAGTTTTTTGAATGCTATACCAGCTTCTAGCACAAGGGTGGCAAATCTTGTACAGCTAGCAGTTTTGTTGCAAAATGATGCAATTTTTGTAACGTATTAGACGTAGGCCTAAAACGTTGTTTATTAATCACTTCGATTTGCGTAACCTCTGTTTGTTGGCTGTGCGGCCGTCCTGGGCCTCAATACGGTTCCTACCCGCCCGTCTGTCCTGTACGGGCTTCTAAACTGAAAACACCAAGGCGCAGAAAAAAAATTGGCGTGAAAGTTTCACAGTAAACCGGCGAGCCATTTTTAGCTTAAAAATCAACGGCTCGGGTTTCGTTATAACGTTAGAGTTGTTCAGTGTAGTTACTGTAGTGTACAGCCAGGCGGACGGCTGCAAAATATGTCGGCGCTTTATTGTTCCGATTTATCTTGCTGCTAAAGGACACTGTCGTCTGTCCCGTTTGTCGTTTGCAAAGTGAACAGGCTGCACGCTGTGCGGTGCTGCGACTGCAGCTGTGCAGGATGTGAAAGAATGCGTGAAGGTAGTTCGCTACGCAGAACACGTATGAGCATTGAGCAGCAGTAGCTCCGGCAGGTGCAACCTGGGCAATGCAAGCACTCGCTAGATGCAACGATCATCAGTCATCGCTATCTGACGACTAAGCACAATTATCCAGCGTTTAATCAGAGGGTACTGCGTGACACAGCTGAGTCTGTGTGCTAATCGCCGCAGCTCGATTTGTAATTCGCATCTCCGCGTGCACCTGGCGTGGGCGTCGCAGTAGCACGGAAGTGTAAGGAAGCTGTAGGCGGGACAGGTAGGGCAAGTAACGGGGGGCGTTCTGATGTCCGGCAGATGCGATCTGACAATATTGTCCCATGCACGACGTCCTTCTGTGCTTAGTGCTTTGATTGTTGTGTGGTCCGTTCAGTAGGCCGCGTTACGCGTTTTGCCCGTCCGTCGGACTGTACGTCTGTCTTGTACGCGCTCAGAGGCTCATTTAACTAGAAAACGAAAAGCGGTAGAAAAATTAAAATTGATGTGAACGCTGCACGTTAACAGAAGTAAAGGGGTGCCGATTTTTATGTTAAAAGTCGAGGTCATCGGTCGCTAACAACTACAGAAAATGACCAATGAGCAATGACACAAGTAGCTTGTGCGGCATGACCTCATTGCTGTTAACGGACGACCGCATATCTAGTTGTCACTCGGCGCAAACGTTTTTCTGTTCTCTCATATGGTGCAGTCTTATAAGCTAAATAATTTCAAGTGTATGCCTATATTTGTTTTTTTTTCGCTAGCCATAAGCCTAAGCTTAGTCTATCTTACCTTGCATTATCTCTTTCAAATGTTTTTTACATTACTTCGTTACTGTTAAAATTGTTTTCAGTTAGAAACTTTGAAATGGCTTAAGTAAAATTGCTGAGTTTGTATTTGTGCACAAAACTAGATACTGCGTTAGTACTACAACTCGACATTATTTGCATTCCAAACAATGCAATATGTATGCAAGTTGTATAGCAACTCATGATAGGTAGACTGTAACTTTTAAACTGCAAAGTTCAAGAACAGTATTGCTCTGCATCGTCCTATGCGGCGACTAAGGGCTATAGTCAATAAATACTCGTCTGGAATTGAGTAAGAATTGACAGAAGTTTGACGTGGCATCAGCGGAAAAGGTTTCGAGTCGACAAAACACAGACGCCGAGCGCGACGGGTGCGATTGACCTCAGGATGCGTCAAGTTATTGGCGACAAGTTGTCTTATCATATCATCACGCGGCCAGCCGCTGAATCTCTAGGCGTGATACAGATCTGCAGAACAGAGACGAACGTCTCAACAGCTGTAGGCCCTATAGATCAGTAGCATCATGGTACTTGTTATGTGGTCAGCAGAGGTATAGCTTGGAGCCAGAAGACAGAAGGCTTCTAGAGACCAGATTTAGGCCAAAACTATTGTGTCTCAAACGTGAGCCAAAAATACTGTTTAATTTTAAAGGTAGGCCTATACCAAAAAAGTTTTTAGTCTCATTGTTTGTACCCGGTAAGTTGTCGATTGTCGGTGATGGCGTTGGTTTAGCAATCACAAAAAAGATAGCTTAAATTACTTTGGTGCTTAAGACTGTTTGTAGAGTGTAGGTCTATCATCCACTCTTGAAAGACTGGAAAAGTTTAAGTTTATGCTACTTTAGCAATGATACGGTAAAAATATTGATTTTTGCCTTTATCTGACTGGTGAATAGTGGTAACCATGATAAGTTCGAATGTTGTCGCTAATTTGCTGCATATGCTTAGACCTGCGTGGAATTTTCGTGTTGCTTTAAACTCAGCCGTTTGCTCGCCAGCGTGGGAAGCTTAATATTGCGTGAAGAAGCTTGATGTTGTCTTAATTCTGCCATAATGTGATTTTTCCACCCACTTCAAACGACGTTCGTTGGCGTCGTCGACTTTGAAATAGTTCATGTTTCTTCGCATTTATAGCAGAATTCTGCATGGAATTGAGTTCACTCGTGAGTATATACGGTCAGTCAGCCACAGGTCCCTGCTGACCTTGTGTCTCTTTGACAGTTTCATGAGAAAACGTTTAAACGTGACACGCAGGCCTGTGTGCCGTCCGTCGTCCGGTCGCTCGTCGTTGTCTATATGTGTTTAATTAGTTAATTAGCGGTCTACGTTCATTAATCGTGCCGGACCCAGCAGTCGTTAATCGTCGCGATGGGCGGCAGGTGTGTTTGTTCTCAAGTCTCAAGACAGACAGAGAGACAGACAGAGACGGACAGAGTTTGATGTGGTCCGTGGCCTCCTGACGACTGCAAGCGTACCACGGCACGAGTTAATGGTACGAAGCCTACCACTAATGGTGTCAACAAAGATTTCAACCGCCGCTACATCTGGATTCTACCATCCTGCTACAGCGCATGCAAAACCTCGCCACAATCCAACTAAATGAACTCAGTCACCAGCAAACTCATCGCCCTCTCTGTTCTGTCATAGATTCTTCGACGAATCGAAATTCGGCCTATATCTGGAAAGTGGAAACTCTCGCAGCAGCCTAGTTAAAGTAGGCCCTAATATGTCTTAAGTATTGATCAAAATATTAAAATCGGACGCCAAGATAAAGTACTCTTAATCAACTTACAAAATAGCAATATTTAAATTTGACTAGAACCATTGAAAACGTGCAGCCCCCGAATTTTATGTGCCCCAAGTACTTAATTAATGTGCCCATATATTTGTGTCATTCAGGGAGTTCTAGAACGGGCGTTCCACGCAGAGTTCTGTTGCGTTTAATGTTTGTATTATACGAAATCAGAAAACATTATTTGGCCGACCGCTGCGTCGAGTCTCGGGTACGACATGTCGTCTGTTTGTCGTCTGTCTGTCTGTATAGGTAGGCTTTCAGAAATAATCTGCAGCGGTTTGGCCGCAATTTTGAATGCGAGTTGCTCTTTGCAGCCATTACCATGTGCGTCGAATTACCGTATTTGTCTTAGCGTTAACTATAGCGTTTGATATAGCAGCGTCACCATAGCGTGAATGGCACTGTAGTCACTGTGGGAACTCGCTATCTTTCCGCGACCGGAAGTCAGACGCTGCCCTTTGGATGTATGCGACACGGTCGGCCGACCCTATCGACAGCTGAAGAAGAAAAAGAAGATTTTGCATAGACAGCTAGGTCCGTTGCGAGGGAGCTCCTCCCCTCTTGGCGCTTAAAGCCGGCGAGTGGCTTTTTGTTAATAATAATATTAACTTTTAAGGTGCCGTGACGACCGTAGATAACGAAGACAAAACAATGATTTCGAACTAAGTCACGCGCTGTCCTAAGTACTGTGTTTGGTGTTTTCGCCGTTATTGAACTTCTAGGCTATGTTCAGTGTTTAGTCGCTGATCTTTGTCGACCTTCATGTATCGTTCGTGCGTGGACCGTAGCTAAAGACATAATCATTAACTGTCGACTGCACACAGCGATAGAAGCACAGCCCTGCAGTAGGCAGGGAAAGAAATATTATTACAAGCTGAGCGAGAGAGTTGATTGGAAGGCATGAGATCTGAGCTAGTGGCTGCGGGGTATCCAGTGCCTGCAGTGCATGGTCCCGGGAACTGACACTGATGATAGGTAGCTATAGACTCTCTCGGTCTCTCTCAGCAGCCAAGTCGAGCGACCTCACATAGCGGTACATGCTTGTATTTGGCGTTGCTCGACGGGTTCGCTAATTTCGCTGTGGCCAGTGCTGGGTTAGCCTAGTTACTTGAAAAAGTAACTAGTTGCTTTGTAGTTACTCTGTGAGAAAGTTTGTTATTATTGCATTTTTACAGAAAACCAGCTGAGTGCGTAGTGAATGTTCTCATGTCAAAGTCATATTTTCCACACAAAACTGTAAAAGCAATGCACTCCGTTAATTAAGGTTTCACGCATTTTTTTAGTTCACTTGTGGAACGATATAATACACTGAGTGTAAATTCTTGTATACGAAAATGTAAGCCGCCAACATCGTTACTTGACGTGTTACTTGCGTCACTAGTTATTTTTAAATGCTAACTTTAAAGCGTTACTGGGGCGAAAAAGTAACATGTTACTGAGCTAGTTAGACCTACTTTAGAAGTACTTTTGTAAAGCGTTCACCTATCACTGGCTGTGGCTAGCGGTTTGCCGTGATGTTTACGGTCGTCAGGCTGCCACCACGACTCGACTTTCTCGGTGAAGCATCAAACCTACAATTCCGCGCCGCCATTGACATGCTGTTTGACACGACTCGGACGGATCGACCTCAAGTACCGTTCAAGACTATGATGACTTCTCTTTCATCATACTCGCCTTGGATGTGGAGTGTTACGCAACTGGCTAGGTTATACCATGATCACTTGGCTTCGAGGCGTCAAGTTCGGCTTAAATCAACCCGATCAACAATCGTGCCCAGCGTAAGAAGAATTAAAACTGCATAGTCTTAATGGACGCTTTGTCACGCTCGCTGTTGATTCCAGGATCATGGATTGACGAGAAAACCAGGTCGCCATGGTCAAGTCGAGAGCGGCTTCAGCGATTGTTCACGACTATGCCTAAGTCACGTAGCGTTACGTCAGTGACTTTAACTTTATCGACATCATTCAGTCGCCGACACAGCACCAAATTATTATTAACCGACGGCGTCACGTAGTGTTTCAACAAACAGTATATACACAGATTACTGTTTTCCTTCATAATACGCCATTACACACGGCTAAACGGACACAAGTTCCCGTTTTCAATTTATTTGTATTTAACTGTTTAGTGGTACGAAAAATAAACGAACTAAGAAGTAAAGGCATACAAATAACGGATATGTTTACATTTTTACGGATAGTTACATTTTTAGTCAAATGAACTTTTTGTAAAAAGCACAAAAAGTAGCGTAGACAAAGAGGCAGAGGCCCAGCCCCCAGTCCTCCAGACAAAACTTAAGCATACGTTTAAACTGCACTAAATTAGCCAGTTTGGTCGGTTTATTCTGGAAAAAAAATAATTAAAATTGTTGCCACCAGATCTCATTTTTTGAAGCTAAAATGCACCAAATTCGATTTCGGTTGGGGCTTTGCCCCAGACCCCACTGGTGGAGCTCACAGTGCTCTCCCAGACCTTCTAACTGGATTTTACGGGGATCCTACATCTAGGGGAAGAGAAGGTCGGGTAAGAGGAAAGGACGGAAGGGAAGGAAGGGATAAAATAAGGAGGAAAAAGGAGGAGAGAAACGAAAAGGGGGAAAAGGGCAGGGGAAAGGAGAAGAAGCCTTCAAAATTGGAATTTTTGGTTACGCCGCTGGAATAAACTGTCTTAAAAATGTGCTATGATGTAGTTTAAACTGCTGTACGATATGGTAAAAAAATTAAAATGAGTTTATTACAACTTTATTAGCCTATAGCCTATTTCTTACTGGCATAAAAAAGTCATCTGGTGACAAATAACAATTTTTGCTGGTTTGTCAATAAGTCAAAGTGTATCGCGTTGTTTGAGCTGTTTTTGTTGTTATAGGCTTACAAATTTTTGTATTTAAATAAGTACTCCACATACAGAATTCTGTTCTTGTTGTGTTTCTTGATGTACGCAAATAACGAGTTTTCGCTGTAAATTAGTATGGACACGGCTATTGGACAAGTTCCGCCCCAGACTTTGTTATTAGACCTAATCATCAAAATATTGTTTTCATTTGTTGGACCGTACAATGAAGGTCGCATACGAGCAACGTAAATGGAGCGTGTAGGCGTGCTTTAAGTTCGCTGCGAAAGCACATCAGACCGCAATAAAATCAAATAGAAGCTGGGGGTCATGCGACGTCCGTTCAACTGACCAGGCCACTGACCAGTGGCCACCCTCTGTTTTATGTGACGTCGTAATGGGAAGTCGTCCTTAGTCCGGACGACGTGGACAATGTGGCCAGTGCTCAGCGGCGCGCTGGCCGGTGTCTTATTATAGGATCGCCCCGCAGAAAAGTCTCTCTCGGCCGACAATTTACCCGCAAAAATCCTCCGCGCCCGGCGGCCGCCCAGGCAGGATGGATTATTACCGGTAGGCCTAAATTGTGGCCGGATGAAACTTCTGGGGGGCAATCCAATAATGTGGAGACTTTTTATGGGGCCCGCGATATTTTAATAAAAGGAGACATATCAAATCAGTGATTATTTCTACCCGGGCGGATTTTTCATGGGTGAGTTATTTTAATGTGACACCGGCCGTGTAATGGAGACAGAAGTCAACGGAGAAACGTACGGCGGACGTGCGACCAGAAGCTATGCGAAGCAATCACCGACTAATGATGATCGCTACAATAACTGCAGAAGCATCACAAGCAACATGTACACTCGCTCGCTTACTCAGTACTCTTCAATGATAATCGATTTGAACAGCGAGATGATGACCATTCCATTGATGTCATGACTCGCTATCAACTTGTGTTGCAGCGCTCGTTGAACATTGCTTCCGCTTAGGCTTACAACTTGCAGCTTCAATGTCAATTTGCATCAGCAATCAAATCGCTGACCAATTCTCTGACAACGTACAGATAGCGAAAGCAGTTCAGGTTCACAGCGGAGAATTAAATGTCACGTTTACAGTATGGCATTTTGCGTTTATGCTTCACAATTAATACATTAGTTGCAGCGCACAAGACAACGTTCTGTGGTGCGTAGCGATTATAGTTTTGATTCGTTTATAATGAATGTGCATGGGTCGTAAATTGCTCAGTAGCTTACACTGAGTCCATTCAGATAGATTTATTTGATGTGCACTTTCCAGAAAGAGTGTACAAACTTTTCGATTATCTGACTTTTTACTGATCGAGCCCTAAAATAACGCTTATTGTTAGTACGGATATCGTAAGTTCAAACTTGCAACAGAAAGTTGTCGATAACGTAAATCACAACGTGAACTTGAAATCATCATTATCATCGTCGTCATCGTCGTCATCATCATCTTCTGAGCACCTGCATTGCTCAAACCTTTTACAAATCGAACACTGCGTTACATAATCGCGTATTTCGGTTTATTATAGAGACTTCGCCAATAATTTGGTAATCAAACTAACTACCCGCACCCGGTATTTTTTTTTATTCTGTCGGATAACCGGTCATTTCGATCAGGTGCACACGCGGTGAACGTGGCAGCTATTAGCTGCGCTTGTCTTCTGTAAGCTTGTGGCGTCGTCACAGCGGGAATGCGAATGTCGTCTATAGCGGCCACACGGAACGTTATGTAGCCTACAGCCCATCATTAACAAGATTTACCGACCCGCTTTGCATGCCAGTAGTACTGCTACTTTCAATCTGTACGTGTGTTCTAACTGGGTTGTGCTTAAATATGGATGGACCGTTGGATAGCATTTTAGACTAGGCCTATAAAATGAATAGGCATAGTCAAAGCGGACAATTACATGTCTTTCCCGCCTGATCATTTCTCCATTTTACATTATCGGACCTCGGTCGCAGTTAATAGCCACAATCTCCCAATCTGTCTTGTTCTTCGATTATGACAATTACAAAGAACATTTCTTATTGCTAAAAATGATTAGTTGCAGAACTTGTGCATTGGCCTCCACAGTGAAATAATTTAGGTGACTATCAAGATGCTTTCGTTTCTCTATCCCGACTCAAATGCTTTTTCTTGCAGAATTTATTTTACTGCACGATTGTAAATACGTTTCCTGTCGCTTTTTAGTATTTCAAGGTAGGGAGCGTCCACTATTAGCAGCTGTCTAGGGCCTCCACATATCTGAATCGAGCCCTGCAACCACGCAAACACCTGTCGACGCTGTCCCTTTCAACCTGTTCAACCGACGTATACAGCACATTGTGGTCAGTCACTCTCGTCTGTACGCTAGATAACATCAGCAATTTCGCCGCAATAGTCTACCAGTGACCACGTTTTTGCATTTCACGCCGTGCGAGCAGCGGCCTGCAATTAGCATCAGCCATAGAAACAGACAGACAGACGGAGAGAGCACGGACAGACAACTGCTGCTCGTGATGATGCTGTCTTTGATGTTCACACGCCTCGTGACGAAATTGCAGCGACGTAGAGCCTACGCGGTCGCCGTGGTGGAATGTACAGAGCTTTAGAACACTCATTCATGGCAATAACAGAGTTACCTGCTGGGCTATGCCAATCCAATGATTGACGCGCCGGAAATAGCGTAACAGCTGCAATTGCAGATTATCATCTCTTAACACCTGCAGCACCTGAAATCCCGCCTGTTAAAATTTAGTTCGAAGTGTTTTAAGTCCGAAGGGTCGATAACCGTTTATTACGTACATTACTTGGTATTACATACACGAAGCTTTATTCACCATAAACATGGTAGAAACAAATGATAAATGCAAATAATAAAAAACACAACTTAAGTAAACTTAACTAACAAAATAATCAAGTCCATGCATGGCGTACAGAACACAACAAACTGTCAGAGTTGTCATAACTGGTAAAAAATTTATGTGTCCGCTTAGCTATTATGTCAGATACTGAAACAAAATTAAAATAACGCTGACACTCTTCAATTACAACTTTCGACCTAATATTAAACATTTTGACAAAACAGCTGTTGACGGCCGGCCGATAGTATGGCAAAGATCAAGCAGACAGGAAGCGTAGCGACCGCGTAGCAACCTGTCCGCTTGTTTAACAGAAAGTAACAAAACAGTGTCCGTTTGCGAACGGTCGCTTTTCAGCATAGTCTTCTGTAACTGAAATGCACTTGGGGGTCCCCACTGGATGCAGTTTTTCTCTGAATTCCGAAGCTCCGATTCCATTACTGGTCAGCAAATTTGCGTCCTTTCATGAATTCCTTTAGTTTGGCTTTGGATAAACTGTTCCAGCGTCCCTCGAGTATTACTGCTCACTGTTCACATACAATGCATCTGCGTGTTTTACTCTGCAGTAAATTTTACCGAAATCTCTTCCCGTCGCACCTACTGGTAATTGATTACCAGTTGATTAACTGAGAGAGTGAGTCTTTGAGCAGACAGTCAGACAATACGATCGACTGGCCGGTCGGAGGAATTGTGCTGCTCGCTACAGTGATCACGGTTTGACGCGGACCGTGCGGTTCGCCGCCGGGCCGTTGACGACAACTGTCTGTCTATTCGTGACATCTTCGGCCGGACGAACAATTGTCAGCTGGGTTGCTGCTGTATGCGGCCTGCTGGGCGGTCGACTGAGCATTGAGACGTTATGTCTTCTCTCTTCACGCTGTGGACGGAAAGTTATGTAAAGGTTGTGGGCGTGCGGCCTGACATTAAAAGTTGTGCCTCGCTCGCCTCAGCTAAATATTGCTATTGGGCTGCAACTGACATTCTGACATATTACGCTGATTTTGCTTTATATCTGTATTTATTCGCTCATTCATACTCATTTGTTGTAGGCTTAAGTGTAATCAGAAATTTGTATAACACTACAGACAAAATGTAAAATATTGTGTTACTTTTTATGTGTTATTAAATAGCGACTACGTAAAATGTATTAAACGCTAGCGATTACACTTTAAAATTTGTCATAATATTGCTTAAGAACCACACACAAGCGAATACGACATTTTCTCCGTAGCCGCAAAGTTTCATTACATTATAAGTCAAGTAGCTAGACGACATCCAGCGTCCGCCGCACGTCTGCAATCCCCACAATCCGCCCACAGTGTGAATGGAATAGGCAGAACGTCACACAATCGTCCGTCGGGCGGGGCAGCGCGGTGGGTGGTCGTGGCCAGGCGACCAGCGAGCGTCGTGGGTGGCGCGCCAGCATTAGATGAGACGAGAGTCTGTCCTGTGTCCTTAGTCTGTCCGTCAGTCAGTGGTGACTAGTCAGTCGTCGTCGCAAGCCGCTGCAGCACGGACGCGCGCATCAATCGTCGCCGTCTCTCGCTCAGACAGACTTCAAGACTCTCAGCATTGTTACTGTCATTGTGTCGTCTTGCTTTCTTCACGTCTCAGTACCTGCGCGCACGTACGTGGAATAAAGATCAAGAAGTCATCATCATTCAGTATTGACCTTCGCCGTCGTCGTCGTCTACTTGGCTCTTTCTTTAGTCAGGTACTAACGTGTCTTCTTCGCAAGCATTTTATTTCGCAGTTTACCGTCGCTTACTTAAAGTTAAACTTAAGTATCTAGTGTCGAAGAACGAGGTATAGGCTTAGGCCTAGCAGTAAATAATTAATAAGCCTAATGACTCTGAGGTAAACTACTGACACTGTCTAGTTAGTTCATTAAGCACACATTCTGTCAAAGTCATATTCCGTTAATGTGAAAAAATTATGACGTTGTAACCCCGGTAACTGAATGGTCAATAACTCAATGTTGCACCAGCATCTGTGCTATCGCTGCTATCAGTATCGTCAGTGTTGCTGTCGTTTAACCTATCGGCACTGTCCATTGACGCTGACGTTGTCCTTTCTGGTGAAGGGCACAGAGATTTGGGGCATGACATCTTAAATTTAGGCCAAGGTGCATTTTTGGTCCTTTTTCCACATTTAAGGTTCCCCCTGACTGAAATCGAATTTACGGCATTTTCAAAATTTTCAAAAGTTTGCTTTTAGGCTATGTCAAACATCTGGTTCTTTAGAAAATCATACCAAGACATCATTATTTAAACTTGTTGCTACTGTCTGACCTTGAAGTAGCTTAGCTATTAAGGCAACTCTGATTGACTGATTGATTGATTGGACATCATAATTTCTGAGAGTGATAATGAGTACGTAATTATAACACCTTGTATTTCCTGGGGCGTTACAAAAGACTGGGGCACGGCCGCCACAAAAATGTGTCTAGGTGCAGGCCACAGTTCACCGAAACGTGAGCTGTTTGTTTAGATTGAACCCCAATAATAATTCTGTCAAGTGCAGTGAATAGGAAAGCAAGTGAGTGACTGATGTATGATGATGACGTGCTGATGTATGTAATGTTGAATGCAGCAGGGGCTGGCAGGTGACGACACCTAGTGAACAGTGAGTGAAGCTATAAAACACTGCAGCAAGTAGCAGACGTCCCTTCGGCTGCTGAGACTGACTGCTGATGATCATGCTTACATGGACCGTCGCCTTGTGAGTAGCATATCACTGGAATTATCAAGGCGCGTACACAGCGAACGAAGTGGTGAACTGAGATGAACTAAACTGCCAATTCGTACGCTTTGTGCTGGCATTTCATTCCATTTTAGTCCAGTTTATTTCTGTCACTTTGTACACGTACGCCCTTAGCCCGTTTTGATCAACCGATGATGCTGTGATACTGAGATGCTGTGACACGCTGTGGGCTACATCTCTGTACTAGTCTGCGTTCTAGGAGTGACGGAAACGACTTGACTTTTAGTGGTGGTGACATGGTTAGCCTAACACGTTGTGTCCGAGGAGCAAGGTAGTTGATATACGCTAGTATTTGAATGGGCGACTCTGTGTGCGGACAGGTAAAATATTTCGCTGTACATAACCAACCACTAACGTCAAGTTTAACTCAGCCTTTCATCCTTCCAGGGTAGGTAAATCGAGCCACAAAAGTGAGCTTTGCGAACAGGAAGGTGTTTAAATAACGCGCAAACGTCTACGGAAAATGTGTGATTTCTAAGATAAAATTAAGAGGTAAGTTGTTAAAACAGTGAGCTATTTCGTGGTTTATCTATTGCCGCTGCATAAAGAGTTCGCGAAGATACATTGATGTAGATGAAATAGGCTAATTATTACATTGTATCCATGCACAGTCTGTGGAAAATGACTCAGTAGTCTGCGATATCCATGCATCTTTCCGTCGACCTGAAAGCTAAGTATCAAATCTTCTATAGACAGATAGTATAGGTACCGGTATGGTCAGTCTGGCTATTGATACAATGTTACCGTGACTGCTACTGACTGGACGGCAACTGTGCGCTTGCTGCAGTGCGTGTTGATGCAGCTGCGAACAGCAGCCGCGTCACATGCCCTTACGTGTGCTACTGTCGCCGCTAATAAACACCGTCATGTCATCACCATCATCATCATCAGCAGCAGCAGCAGCAGCGATTACTTCGCGGGATTGCAACGATGACGCCGAGAAATAGGAAGTCGGCGTGTAAGATATCTCATTCAAACGTGAGAATGAGTGAACTCAAATAGCAGTAGACTAGACTGTGTCGATCATCTAGCTAGAAACGCACGCGAAATATAAAATAACGAAGTGAATGTCGGAAGTGCAATTTGACGACTGTCATAGATGCGACGTACTTCAGTGCGTGCGATATGTAATGAGCTTAGCAGACACTGTGAACAGACTGACGGATTCTAGCGACTGTCGGGCGCGTCGTGTCATTCCGGTGCATTGCATGGGGTAGCTTCTTGATCCGCTTGATATTGAGCCACAGATCAGAATTTTTTCAATCTAAGACTTGTCATCGTCTGTTTCTGATCATGTCTGTACTAGACTGGGCTTGTCACGGCTCCACGCTTGAGCACACCGAATGCACGCTATTTTTGTGCCGTCGTGCGGTAATTTTTTTACCAGTGTGATTTTTAGCGCATCTGAAATGTGTGCAATACGCTGTACAGCAAATCAACACAAGTTGTAAAGAAGTTTACAAAAATCGAGAAAATCACAAATTCACGACCTCTTGATGTCTCAAGACGCTATGCTTTTGTTGTACAACTTTTTTGTGCAACAAGTCATCAACGAAGTACGGGTATTAGAGTTTGACTCAACACAATATGCCGAGTGTTCGAAGGTTAGCATCTGTAGATCTTTATGTTCCTTATACTTAGTGAATCTGGCGGTAGCAGTGTCTTAGCAGGTGTTGAGTTAAGTGTTTAGACTGAATGACTGACTGGGTGTCTGGGTGGTATGGTAGCTAGGACACGACGACGACAACGACAAGGAAGACGGTGACAATGATGATACAACCAACCCACCCATGACCAGGCGGTGCTTGCCGCTGACGCCGGGGCGCTGAGACGCCTGTCTGTCGCCTGGTGCTGCGGGTGAAAGGGTGTCATAAAGATTGCGCGACAAACACGCCCTCAAGCAAGACAAGCACTGACTGACTCCGCGCCACTGATTGACAAACCACATAGCGGTCATCCGTACAAGCAGGCAGGCGCCGCCCCCGTTATATCCGGTCTGATCATGCGTGAAATAAAAAGTAATTAGGCACGGAAACTGAGCAAACTAATCCCCGTCACACAAAAAATCGTAAAAAGTAGCACGGTTTTGAATGTTTAGTGTTTCGTTAATCTCAGCTTTTATACGAGCGGCCAGCCATCTGTTTGTGCTAGCGTGGAAAAAACATATTGGTTTGAGTTGTATTTTCAGTCTACTTGACACGATACTTTGTACGTGCTACGTTAAACTGTCACATTATTTAGGATTTTTTTCTCTCTGAAAACTTCGCATCAGTGTCGGTTGCATTTCTGAAGTCGCGCTGTATAACGACTATACAGTTGTAGTTCTGTAATGATTTAGTTCGCAGTGGGATGTCAAGCCACTGAGCCGAGATGCTGAGCGCACATCTGTTGTTTCCGCATCATCAGTCAGTAGGCCTCGTCCAGCTGTAGGACCAGGCAGGCGTCAGTCACTGACTACGCTGCAGCCTCTGTTGTGCGTCTGCTTCTGAACGATCGTGACCAGTTGAATCTGCCGCGCATTGCGATGAAATGGGGACTGGCGATAATGTCACAGTGCTGACGTAGCTGGGCTGGCATGAGGTCTTCGTTACGCCGTGGCTTTCTTTTGAGATTATGCCAACCTATGAAACGATTTTTCACTGCATCATCTAACCGCTTAAAAACTGTTCGAACTAAAAATCAGATCGTTTCAGATGAACTGGATAGGGATGGCGCTGTGCGATAGCTTGACGCACGACGCACACGACTAGAACATTTTGTCGGTCCAGTCCTGACATATAGTTCGGCCGTCGCTCTTGATCTTTGACCTGTTGAGCTAAAAATAATGCGCACCGGTTACTCCGGTCATCGTTTACATCATTTTTAGTTTATCTACTCTTTTTCGACGTAATTTTGGAGCACGTACTAGACAGACAGTGAGACAGACGGACGGGCAAGACGCATAATGCGGCCTATTAAGATGTCCGCATGATAACGGCAAATAATCAGCTATACTCGGCGAGCTTCGACCATCATCGAATCGAGTTTCCAGTTTTAATTTTTAACTCAAAACTCGAAACTAACCCTAACCGTATTCGCAAATACTAACTGTAACTTTTATTCTAACCTTAAGCCTATAGCTCTAACCCTGCAACCGCAACTCGATGATTTTTGGCCAAAATGATCGAGTATCATTTACTCGATGGCCGATGCAACGTCGAGTGTCGCAAGTTCGCAACCGACGATGCATCACCCATCAAATAACATTTTCGAGTAGCTCGAAGTTTTAACTCGACGATTTTTAACCCCTCACAGTCGCCACACTGGTACTTGACGAAGTCAACTGTGTTCTTTCTTCCCTCGGTCATTATGGCCTGGCACTGTGCTGCGCCTATACGCAGGTGTCATATCAGTTCAAAGCATCGAGCGTACAGTTTATATAGTCCTAGGTGTGTTTAGGTCGAGTGATCGCCGTCAGCGCTGCGTCTGCTATTTACTGCTGTCCTCTAACGACACGCATGCAGCCGCGGAAATACTATATCCTACCGGACTCCACGTTTCCGGGCTCTCCGGGTGCTAACCGGGCGTCGCTTTATCTTTCGCTCAGTGACGCCTTAAATCACCGTAACCACTGCATCTGCTCTGCAGCTACCGTAGGTGTCGCTTTAACTATAAATTTCTTGGTGTTTAGCTTTTACTTTGAACGTCATTGTGTGCCGTTTGAAAACTCATCTGTTGCGCATCTCTTGTGACTGTCGTAGATGTACAGTGCTCGCGCAGTGACGCTTACCCTGGACTTATTCTGGACAATGTAGTTTTTGTCACTTATATACTCATTTACTTTCGCGCAGTCGCAGTAAAGTTTAGTCCCAATTTAGACTAGCAATAGCAGCAGCATCACTGTGCATGATGTGAATTTCAGCGGCTTACCGATGACGAGATTGCATTAGATGTTAACTGTAAAGTGCTCAGTCCTTTACGATCGCTGTGTTTGTGCTAAATGCGTCGCTGATGAAAAGGCGAGTGCATCTGTGTGGTGTGGTTTAAGTAGCTGTAGCAGATTGTCTTATCACGGTGACTTAGCGTTGTCACAATGAGCAGCAACGTCGCGTCGCCCCAGCACCAACAGCTGACTGGCGGACAGTCAGAAGGACGCAGTAACTTGCGGCATTCGTCGACTAATCAGTGTGCCTGCCTGCCTGCTGCACTGTGCACGCCTCGCGGCTATAAATGTAATTAACTCGCGCACTTTGCCGTCACGCCGTGCATGAGCCTGCGGTCCAGTTTGCGTGTGCTTTAACTCGACTTAATGCCGCGAAATCTCGCCCGTCACAGTTCCGTCACTGATACACTCTGAAGTGAACAGCTGTGGTGTAGGCATTCGAGCAGCTATAGCTATATTGGTTCTGGCTATAGGACGCCGCTGAAAATTGAACCTTAGCCTCGGGTTATGATAACTACTGACGCTGTAAAGCTTGGTCGGCAGTTCGCTGCGGAGGTCCGATGGATAATAATTAGCGACTGATTCACTGATGTGCTGCATCAGTTGCTACTGCTGCTGCTGCTGGAATTGACACATAGTCCTGCTGGATTAAACCTGACGCTCAGTTTCGTCAACTTCAGCTGCGACGTCACGATTTAGAGGCCCAGCTGCATACCAGACTTTCGATGAACCAGGCATTCATTGATTAACTCTACTGGCGTGAAATATAGTTGCCACTGGCATCATCGTCATCATTAGAACGAGTTGCCGGTGACGGCTGTGAACCATTGCGCTCTCCGTCATTTACTGCTGTGTGGTAGGCCTATATGTCAATCGCTTAAAATGGTTAATAGTCTACAATAGAGCTGGAGAGGGCAGATCAATTTATTGTTTATTGTCGTCAGTCACGCCGTTATGTCACTGTATTCAGTGACGTCACAGTCATCAAGTCATGTGACCGGAAGCTGCGGTCAGTTGAGTGCAGATTTAGAGTCGTCGGCCGGCCGGCCGGCGCTGTCGTTCTGACTTCTGATGTTAGTTGACCTCGTGAACTGACCTGACACATTTCTTACTGACCTTTCGCACGCACGCACGCAACTTGCGATGTCCATGAGAAACCACATGTCTTGCTCCGCCGCTGCCGCAACCCACGTTTATGCGCTCGCCAGCTTTGTGGCTACTGGTGAACTATAGCTGTTGCAGTGGCGAACGAAAACGTGGTTGGAAAACGATTTGCAAGAGAGTGTCCAAAGCGACAGAAATGAACGGAACTGAAAACACATGCCCAGATTTATTTTCGTTCATTTCATATCTGTTGCTTTCAACACAGCTTAACGATTAGCCTCGATTATTGCAGTAAAGTGTGGTCACGTTGAGCACTTTTTGATTGGTCGGATAAGTAATGTCCATAGGCTTACGATTTTTTTTGCATGGGTGTGCTTTACACGGTAGGCTGTATGTTCGCTTTATTTGCGTCATACTGCGACTTGAAAATTCTGACTCAAAACTGTAACGAAATAGCTGTGCGGGCCACTAATAGAAATCAATCGTGACCGTTGAGACTTGAGAAGACGTGCTGATTCGTGAAATCGTTCGTTATAGACGTTATTCGTGGGGTGTGCGGCCGACGCCCGCGGTGTGAGGTCCGGTGTGAAAAGTAACGGGCACTACGGCCAGTGACTTGAAGTCGCCCCGAGGTGCTGTTTGCGGCGAAAAACGACGCGATTTCAGCGGCTTACCGATGACGTCACGGGCGCCGTATACAATGGGATCAGATGCTATGATGTTGACAGATCGACAGTGGCGTGTTGACGTCCTGATTCAGTCGCCCTGTGTGACCTAACTACCGACCTATTTGCCAGGCGGCCGTCCAGTAACTGCCTTTGTCAAGACACGCAGCTCGTCGTCGTCGTAAATCGGCAGACGTGAAAATTAGCGGCTTGCAGAAATCTATTGCAATTCATTTGAGCTGTTTGCCGGTCGGTCGATTAGCCTTGCGTCATTTAATTGCAGCCTTTACGACGTGTTCGGTTGGGTTTACTCCAGTGCATTGCTCACGCTCAGTGCTCGTTGTACACGCGGCTGTAATTTCGCCGTCTTCGATGACGTCTGACACGCGGCCGAAAATTGCAGGGTTCTAATTCCAGTTTTATGCAAAAATGCTATTCAGTGGCGCCCAAGTATTAAAAGATCAATATGAAAGATGAAGACCAACAGAAGAGTCGATGTGATGAAGTTTGAAAAATAACAGGAAGACAAAACGCCGAGTTGCTGAATGATTGTAGAAGACAGAACACCGGATGGAGTTGGCTGAAAGCAGTTGGACAGTAAAGACCGGACTTGTTGATGCGAACTGTGTAAATATGCGCGCAGCCTGTTCTTTCTTTTTGTTGTTAACTTTTTACCAATATCAAATGCATAACATCTGTCTGATATCATTATGTGGCGATTTTTTCCACGTCGCAATTCTCCTCAACTAAAATTAACAGAATGCAGCTGTTCATCGATAGACTCAACAGATATAGGCCCCTACGTCTTTTTGGTTATGATTTTCGCTTTAGCACTGCTTTTCCTTCCCTTTAGCAACAGGTAACTTGAAGATTATGGGACACCAAAAACGCACGGTCTTTCATCTGTCAGAAATGGGAATGAAAATCCAGCACTCAGCAGCACACCAACAGACAAATGACACAGAAAACCAAAATAATTAAACCTTAAGTCAACTTTCTTTTCTTCGTATGAATCGCATCTGCAAACAGCAAAAAGAGCGGTTTGTCCACATATTGGCCAGGTCTTTTCCCATTGCAATAACTATGATCACATGCGATGGCAGACCATATATTGAGGCTAGATGGATGGAGAATGTTTAGAAACGAAAACCTGCTGCAGTTGTCGTGTTATCCGCTTGTCGTGCAACGGTGCAACTAGCTGCTTGGCGTCACGCAGTGAAGCATCATTGCGCATGTCATAATGATTGACAGGCCGCGGCTCAAAGATGACGTCACGTCAGTCGAATAATTCGCTCGACGAAGCAGCAGAAAAATTCCCGGCGGGCGGGCGGGCGACAGGATCAAAGCTCGTCATAAAGACAGGGCGTCGCTGGAGGTCGAAGCGGGCACCGACTGCTGTCTGGCGGCCGAGCAATGTGGTGTCCCGCAGCCGGCGCACGGTTTATTCCGCCCGTTGAATGGCAATCAGGTCATAACGACCAACGACCGACCGGATTGTCCTCACGTGCTTTCCTACTTTTTGCCATTGTTACTTTTGTTTGAACGCCGTCACGTCTAGTTTGCGAGTCTACAAGCCGCAGGCTGCAAGATTAGACTGCAGATCAGCTTGTCAGCAAAGACTTGCGTCTGGTCTGGCTATAATTAATTACAGTATGATTATATTAATTGCCAGTGTTCAAGACGCATTGCTTTGTCCAAAGTTTCGTATAATGTTTGAACTTAATCAAAGCATTTCATAATTCTGTTAGGCAATATTTCTTCACAAAATAAAGCCCATATACCGCAAGAGATCTCGTTTGGGGAACCCCAGATTTTTTAACGCTGACGATATTATTCTTAGTTAAATGAATTCCTGCAGGTCAGAGATAGAGTATATCTTTTCGGCGTGAAAATCCGAAGAAAATCTTTCACAGTTGACTGAACGTCACGAGTCACAACGACCGTTTATCGACGGTTTATTTTCTGAACGATTCTTTCCGTTCTTCGTGACTATGTGCAAAGCAGCGTTAATACGCTTGACTGCCTGATGTTCATCAGGAACACTTGACAGTTCACACGCTGACTATTATCATCATGCCATCATCATTAGATGCAGAGTTTGTTTTAGCCGAGAATAGAGACTAGAAAGCTGCTGAAAGCTTTCTTCAGTCGGTCTGCAGTCGGTCAAGGTAGTACGTAGTATTCGCTAGCTAGCAGCACGGTATCGTGGTTGATTGACCACGCACTCACTCACGCAGGTGAACGTTGGTGCTAGGCGCCCGCGAGTCACGAACGTTCGTTGGTTGGCACGATTGCGTCACGACGTCGTTGCTGACTGGCCCTCTGGCGAGTGCTGGCCGACTCACGACAGCAGGTACCCGCAGCTCTACACCGCATCCGCTTCGATGCGTCGTAAATTGTGCGACAAATCGTCTAATTGGTGGCATTCTTCGACTGTCCGACTTTCGCTGTCCACTCCAAACCGCAACTAGAGCCCTGTGTAACAAGCAGCAGATGCTGTTCTTGCACTGGGTCAGCGTAATATAGTCCGGTTCATTTAGACGGCGACCTTTTGCCCTTGAGCGATTGTTCTTGGTTGCCTTGCTTTGTATACAGTGGACGCAAGGACAGTTTATCCAAGCTTAAGCCTTCGTCGCCGCGACATTAATTTGCTCTTTGTGCGCTGGTGATCAAGCGGAAGCTATTAGCTCTTGTCTGAGCTCAGACTCATCGGCACTAGTAATACGTACACGATTTACGTTTATGTTGTACTCGTAGTGAAGGAATACTTAGATTTCGCACTGAAGTAGGCCTACAGCGACATCGCATGTGTAGCTTGCCGCGATTGTAACCGCAGCAATTTAAAGAGTTCTTTGTCACTAGCTGCGTCATGAATTCAGTGTTTCAGGTCACGCGAAAAAACTGCATATCATAGCACTCGTTAAAGATTTTTAGCAGAAAGAATAATCAATGTGTGGAACCGTTTACCGCCGTCTTTTAATTATTAAACGTAAAACAGTTTAAGAACATTATCGAATGTTCCTTAGTCATTGGGTTGGCATTGCTGCGTGTAGATATTAGCGGAAAGCTGCAGTTTCTTTGCTAGGATAAATTATGTTTTTTTTTCTTAAAAATAAACGTTATAGTTTTAAAGACAATCTAAGGGCGTCAAAGGGGTTAAAGACCAGACGACACAAACATGTAAATATCGTGCAGTATTTGTAGAATTTAAACTTTGGTAACGTTGCGTAAACAGTACTGTTATGTGTACTGTGAATGTATAGGAAAATCTACTGAAGGAAGGCAGACAGTTAGGAGACGACGTCATGGATATGAAGAAGCATTTGTTTCCAGACGCTCAGCGCCGTGATCAGTTTACGTCACGAGACGCGCTAATGAACGTCGTGTACAGGACTAACCGCCAACATGTCAGCCCGGCACAGTGGGCCACAAACCAGGATGAGGCGCTGAGATACGTGAAGTGCAGTCGGGAAGCTCGGCGTCTGGCGAGGAAGTTGCGACGTTGTCGTAAGACTGCTGAGAAGACGGACGTCGAGAACAAGGAGAACGTTTGCTACACGCAACATTCTGCTCAGTCCGCTGCTACAGCGCGTCGACGTGACGCTCTCCCGTCCTCTGCTGAGTTCTACCCTGCAGTGACCTACTCCAGAGGTCCATCACGACGTTCAGTGCAGTTTGTCAAGTTTTTTGGCGATGTGCCTCTGTCAGGTCGCTGCAGGCTGGCGAGCCGTGGTGTTGATAGCGCAAGTCCGACGTTGACGCAGCCAGCGGACAGTCGCACGGCAGAAATTCATCGACCTCGCGTTCTAGACGCACGGCCAGACGACACGTCGGTGTGGTCGGCGGTCAGCCACCACCACCACGACGACGATCGACAACATCCACGTTCTACCACGGTCGACAGTCTGTGCGTCGTCAGTCCGCCGGAACTGAGTCGGATTAGCAGCGAAGATCAAGAGGAGCTTCGCGAGCAGACGTCGAGTGGTGACCTGACGGGCGCGTTTCATAGCACATTCAGCTATCCACTTCACAGCACGCTCATCACCGCCGCCGTCACTACCGTAGATCTGTCCTCCGTGGCAGAGGCCGACGCCGCCGGACAGGACCTCGAGCCGAGTGCTGCTGCCGCTGATCCAGCACCAACCAGCCCACAGAGGTCGACGTCCACCGTCAGTGACGCTGCACCGCCGGACGCCGACGCTGTTGCTGCTCGCAAAGTTTGCCCACCAACGTCCGGCAATTTTCTGTACAACCATCACGTCACCACCGCTGAAACCGATCACATCAGAACGAACGCTTCTTCCCAGAGCGGTGGAGAACAGAATGCGAGACCGATGACGTTGAGGTCGTCGTGCTACGGTGAAGCCAGCGGCAAACCCGGTGAGCTAGGTAAACGAGCGAGCAGTCGTCTGATGCTGTACTTCCCGCCTCTGTCCACTACGACCGCGGACGCGTCGTCGACCTCAGCAGCTAAGGCATTCAACGTCAACGTGCCACTCGAGGATGCTGCCGCTGCTGATGCTGCTGCTGCTAATGATGATGTTTTGCAGACTGTAAATGTACTTGATACCGAATGTCGTCGCAGAATACGGCACGTAGATTCATCTCTGGAAGCTGTGCGAGGCTCTCCGTGTGGCAGTAACCATCACGATCCCGCAGGACTCGACGTTGTCAGTCGGCTGACACCCAGCTCTAGGCGATGTCATGTGGACGTGCGGACCATCAGTCGGCCAGCTCATCGGACCACCGATTACCGGCGAGCAGGTCGTTGCGTTGCCCAGTGTACGTCGAAGTCTGGCGGCAGAGGAACGACGACGAGTCGGATGGCGCGGGAAACAGGACGCGGCGACTTGCGACACACGTTCAGTGGATCTCCGCCACCGCCGCGAGATGACAGACGCCAGTCGCGATCGTTAACTAGTCGAGAAGTGTTCAGGGTCTACCGATCACATCACAGCCGAGCCGTAGACAACGGGCAGTGTAGGCCTACGCGTGTCCACCAGAGACCACGACGTTCAAGACGTAGTCGATGCCGCTGTGGCACAGTAGAACGACAGAACTTAGTCAACTTTGTTGATCTGCGAACGGACACACGGCTTCCTGTGCTGCTCCCTAGCGAGTCGGCGGGAAATAAACCCGCAGTCGCCAAACGACGCTCGGAACGTTATTTGGATCGCGTTCGCAAGAGGACGCTAGTCAACAGACTCAGACAGTTCAGCGGCTGTTTTTGCGACACCGGCTGCGGTCAGCCGATGAGAACTCTTGCGAATGTTTAAATATTGAATTTCTATGTAATTTAGTGCGTTTTTATTAGGATGACATTTGATGATTGATTGATTGAATGATTGTCATTATTCACGTGATATCTGTCATTTTTGTGTGGCCATCATAATAGGCCGCAATACGCGTCTTCGCCCGTCCGTCCGTCCGTCTGTCAAAAAACAGAAAATTAGCATAAATTCAAAATTGGCGTGAGCTTTGTTGTTGGCACTATATGCTTTTTTGGCAAAATTTAAGGTTAATAAGTTGATTAGTAACAAATGCATTAACTTAAAAGGCCTATGCATAGGTAGCCTGTTGGGTTAATATTTATAGTTTGCTCCGTTATTGGTCTTGATATTAATAAATTGTGTTTCATGGCTAAACTCATCTAACTTATTAATACATAGTGGTACCTGATTGTGTATGTGCGAATATACTCCTACGTCTGTTGTGGTATTTTCTGTTTATTACGATAAAATGATTTCGCTGCTTTGTTATGTTTATTGTCTCCTTTACACGATTTTATCTGTTCCGCACACAGCAAATAGGCAAAAAAGTTATAATTATTGTTATACGAGTACAGCGTAGTTGGAGCCGACCTACACTTACATGTAGATGGCACTGGCAGCAGTGTTTGAATTGCTGGGGAGGGGTAGGGGCAGGGATTGAACAACCCACGTGTTTTCTCAACCCCGCTAACATTATCAAATTATGTACTGGAGGGGTCAGCTATATATGCTATAGACATACGATATACATCACAATTTTGGTCAGGCTCCGACCGTCGAAACGTTCAACCCCAGCTAATTTTTCACATTTCAAACACTGGATGTTAAGGAATTGTTAATAAGGACATTATTTATTGTCAATAGCAGTATTATTACGTTATCAACTCAGACGATCAAGTACCGATTTTTACTCCAATCACGAGCAGTCGCGTGGTGTTTCGGTATGATAGTAAACGAAGTTTATTGCTGCAATTTGTGAAAATATCAAGGCTGCAAACTATTAGCAGTCTGATGGCATTTAGTTCTTAAGTTTCTCGCACTGAACACAGTACAGGTCGAAGGTCATTGGATGAGCTAATAAAGCTACGCTGCTGATGAACAATCATGCACTCTGACGACTGACCCGGCCGCAGAGATTCATCGAATCAGCCATATATTGAGCCGCCGTAACAACAAAACCATAAATACGCAGTTATCCAGCTAGCCAGCCCTAGGCTACTAATAATCACCACTCTGTACACGGCGCAGTTCAGACGGCACTGACTGTTGGAGTGAATTCAACGTCCATACTGCTGCCAGGCAAATTGTACGCACCGCACCATGGAAGTCCACTAGTGATTGCAATCCCGGGATCGAATTCTCAATCTCGGGATCCCGTTTTTTCGGATAAGCTTAGAGATGGCGCAAGAACTTGCGCCATGTGGCATTAATAATAATAAATGTACAAAACATCAGTTTATACACTTGTTAACGGCAACATTTAAGGACTTGGACATCGAAAACAGCAAAAATTACAAAAGGTGATATTGCCCGCATCACACTGACTGTGTGTC
>Ga0056128_1000660_pt1 | contig 32981 bp, 21 predicted proteins | sample WorMetLIZISLAND2_FD_71113 | JGI IMG/M metagenome (GOLD analysis project Ga0056128, IMG submission 71113) | Marine gutless worms symbiont microbial communities from Max Planck institute for Marine Microbiology, Germany - Olavius geniculatus... ...
AAAAAAACACTCATGCATACAAGCACATAGACCTATCAGCTAACTTATAGTTAATGTTCAACATACTCGACTAATAGCAAGAAGATTCCTAATGACTAAGTTATTGCTAGACAACAGTTTATGTTCATAACGTCCACGCCTTAAGGCAATATCATGCACAATATCACATTGATTCGTGAAGTCATATATACTGTCCAAAAGCTTAAATTTAACTTTATACACTTTACACAGAGTACTATTAAATGCGTGCGTAATGCTAGACAAGTCATAATTGTTCCAATTTATGACATCAACACCATACAATAAATAAGGTTTACACGAGATGTTGCAATACAGGTTCACTGAAGTAACTACTCTTAGCATATAGTGCATTAAATGATTACGGCGTCATCGAAAATGCCGCTTGTCAAAGAAATTAACCTTTGCGATACGAAAACATGACAGCTATCAAAGTTTGTCATAAAAATATGAGAGATTGTAGGAATCGAAAATGTATTTTTTCTGCAAAATGTAATTATGGTTTAGCTGACTGCATGTTCGCTATGTTGGCAGCAGACGCCGTTGCAGTGCGAGAACGTTATTGTACAGCAGCCGATAGTCAGCGGCGTCGTTCCTGCAGCTTGCATCAAAACCGGCGATGCAAATTTGCAGCATATTTTCAGTTTTGACTTAAGTGTATAACTTCAACACAGCGCTAGCAGCAAGTTTTGTTATCATTCACAACTCAACAGATATAGGAGCTAACAGAACCATTTTTTCTAATTTATGTTTATTTTGTATGGCTAAATAATAATGCAAAAAGTGTTTTGTTTTCAAGGTAAAGCGGCAGCATAAATTGGGTGAGGTAAACTATCAATGTACAGACAATTTTACATTAGGCCGAAGCTATTAAGTCGCACACGACTTTCAGTCGGTTCATACAGCTGAGAGTGACTCAGTTATTAGAATAGTCATGAATGATCAACAAAAATACACTGTGTCTCAAAAACATCCCCGACATTTTCGCTTCTAACTAAAACAAAAATTATCACATTTTTTTATGATTTTTGGTGTGAATATTCCTGACACAACTTGCCTTACCTAATGTCTGCTTTTGCACTACCTCGGGAAAGAAAACCAAGCGAAATATGCGTCAAAATATGCAAAAAAACGTGAAAAAAACGTGCGTGAAAAAACATCCCCAATATTATTGACCGTTACTTGAAGCATGATAATCAGATTTCAATAATTTTTGGCAAACATATTTCTGACACTACTGGCTATTAAATGATTGTTTAAATCTGCACCTCAACCAATGTCTGTTTTTGCACTACCTGGGAAAATCAGACCAACAAAATACGTATTGGAATGATTAAAAAACGTCGATAAATTTCGCCCATCCTGATCTGTGGCCCCCAAGAGCCAGTCGATTACAAGATTTGCTTGTCATGCAGCAGTACGTCTACCATATGACGTTAAGGAATGTTTTTGAATTCAAGAAGCGATTGATGAGTCTTTATTGGTCTGGAGCATAACTTTATTGATACTGCTGTCAGTGAATGGAGAAATTGTCTCCATGTTTGTGATTGCACAAATGGCCAACATTTCAATCAATTCTATTGCTGGCAGCTGAAAAACGAAACAGTTAGATAAAGTGTCAGCCAAAGTGTCAAAAATGTAAATAAAATGTGTTTTTGTACGTAATTGACATTAAGTAATAATATGTGAGCAAGCCGATGAGGACTGGTTACTGGAAGTTCTGGGGAATTAGCTACATCAGAATGTCGAAAGGCTGGTTGCGTCACTCCAACGGTCAGACCACTATTGGTTCTTACATATCATCTAAACGGAAGGTTCTATGGAACACAGAGACGACTCAAAATAATATCCGGAACGATGACATTTATTGGCGAGGTTCTATAGGTCAGAAACATTCAGCTACGACGTCACAATTGCGATGACGCCGCTATCACATGCGCTACATTACGACTGCTAGAAGAGCTCCGCACAGACCGATCTCTGGAGCTCAGCTGACTAGATAGTGGATTTGCGCTGCTGCTATTGCTTTTGTGTCAGACAGAAATATTCTAGCTACGGCACAAGTACGTCGCAGACGCAGCCTACAGCCAAATGTGCCTAGTTTTTTCTAGCTACACTTCCAGCCAGTACGAGCTGATTCTATTCTAAACCTAGCTCACTTCCTAACACTGTTTCCTGCCCCTATAAGATAAATGTCTCTAGTTAAGCCAAACTACCAACAAGCTCTCTTCCAAATACTACTTTAAGTAAAAATGCACTATTTTGTTGGTTCTGATTTTCCCATGTAGTGCAGAAACATACGATTCGTGAGGTGAAAAACTAGATAACGATTTGACGGCCACTTGTCTCTGAAATATTCTTACCAAAAATTATTAAAATTCGATAATTCTTTTTCAAGTTACAGTCGAAAATGTTTAGGATGTTTTTTGAGACACAGTGTATACTAATTATTGTACTTTTTGCTCATGATTAATAGATAAAAATGGTTTCGTCTAAATAAACTGTAATCGGTAATTGCAGAAGTCTATTGAAAAGTATTTTACAAAAATCGTTCAACACTTATCAAAGTTACGGTGGCGAATTGCAAAGTGGGTCAGTTTTTTTCAGACGCAGCTCATGGCTGTTAATTATTGTGATGCGCAACTTCTAACATGCTCTGTGACAAGTTGCCACTTTGCAATGATAACAGCAACAGCAAAGCATGGTTCGCAGGGCGTGAGGGCGTAGTCAAACAGCGACGGAGCGAAGACGTGTGGATGACTTTGACGGACGTGCATCGGAGACAGAGAGAAAGAAAGAGATGCCTGGCGCTGTCGTCGCATTAGCAGATTGCTTACAGCGTCAGATCAGCGCGTGCGTTGCATCAAAGACCGAACCGAGACGCGATGAATGAATAAACGCGGGCAGCATGGCAGCAACGCCTCCGCCCAGTGCCACGACTAACGGCGTCAACAAAGTGGTGCAGCGGTTGCCATGGACAGCAGCCGCAGCAGCAGCAGCAGCAGCTGGCCACGCCTCCGCTGTGGGCGGCGCCGGTGCGCCATCGGCGAACGACCGTTGGTTGACGCAGCAGCCGTCGACATCACTGAAGCGTCAGAGTCTATTGCTGCCAGCCAGCAGTTGCTGACAACGTCTTCAGGCGACGACGTTTCAACAGCGAGGATCGGTTAGTTCTTCAGCATCAGGCATCAGAGTCAGTGCTTAGATTTTATCTGACTGAGAGACCAGTCTGCAGTCCGCAACGTGTTATACCGGCATCATCAGTACCCGGATTATCAGACTGAAATTCGCAGCTTTCTGATAAATAATAACACACAGATATAATTTTGTTTTACAAGGTAAAGTGGCAGCACTTATTAGGCGAGGCGCGTATACTGCTTGTTACATCCGCTCTGCAGCAGTCACCCCACAAAATCGTGTGTCGTCGTCGACGGTGGCACGATGGAGTCGGAGTTGATCCAGTTCTCCACGTCTACCGCCTTTCCGCCCGCCGGCTGCCGCATGCCGCCGCTCTCCAGCGCTGCCGCTTCCTCTATCAACGAACTTTTCATCAAGAACAAGTTTCTCGAAGGTCAGTCAGTTTTCGTTGATGATATTCTCTAACGTTTTTTCGCGATATTTAGAGTACGCTATTCAAGCACGATATAAATGAAATTAATTGCGAAGTCGGTTAGTTGTGTTTATTGTTATACGAGTATTTTGGTGTTCTGTTGTTTTTTGTTACATTGATTCGTCTTCTTGCCATTGTCAATCATCAGAATAATAATTGAAAATTATAGATAAATGAATAAGTGGAACTAAGTATTTGCTGGGAAAATGCCTTGATGTCCACAAAAAGCCTCTAACATAAGGGACTAAAGTAATTTAGTAAAAGACGTCATCGCTAAATCATAGATCACCTTTTCGTAAGACAAACGCAATTGCACGTATGCGCTGGCAATTTGACCCCCATTTTTCCCTGTGTGTCATTTTGCCGCACAAGTGACCTGCCGAATGACATCTGAATTCGTTAAACAATTTAAGCAGGATGCACGAATGTGGCAGAGAGACGACACACTGGAGAAACGTAGCGGAATAGGCGGAATCGCTTAGGCTGCAAGATCGATTCCGCGTCTAAAAATCATCATTGTTGTGGTCTTCGTCAATATTATCATTAATATTGTTATATTATCATAGAAGTTACTATAGTCGTTGTTATCACTGCTGTTATTTACGTTGCTATTTTGCCAGCAGCTTGATGTTTGCATCTGCAGTGAAAATGGCTGCACGACGAGCTTTTCCTGTATATAAAGCGAAATCAAAATTTATTTATTTAATCGCGTGTTATATAGCAAATGCGTGTCGCGTACATTTAAGCAGAATAAGCTGAACCTGATTGTCTGAAACCGTGCAAAAAATTGTCTGGTGAACTGCATGTGCACGCAGAAATCATATTTTGCAAACTTTTTGTAAAGTTAGGGATTTCGCATTTGCAATCGCTGGGTTTTTATTGAGTACAACAAAGAATATAAGCGAGCTGCAGCTTCTAGTGCATGACTGTAACTTGTATGCAAAGCCACCTGTTGGATACGAGCATTCAGGTGGGCTCAAGAACGGACATGCATTATTAACGACATAGGCCCTATAGGCTCACCGCTGGTCATGCACCGTATATAGCGGTAATCTGCTCCATCTATTAGTTTTAGTTCACATAATTTTTATTACCACAAATTCACAACATAAATGTTTTGTTGACACATTATGTCTGTGTGCACGTAGTATTTATTTGTGATCTAAACTCTAAAGTGTTTCATGCGTACACTAGATCAACTTAAAATGTTAACTTATTTTTTTAATAATATTTTTATAAACAACAGAATAATTGAACATGCTCAGTTTGCTAGCTTTCAACTACGATTCTACTCAATGTTAACAGGCACAATTCTTAATCTTTGATCAAAGTAAAACGTAGAAATAGGCTGCATGCGGAGTCGAGCGGGTGCAAATAAGCTACCAACACCTCGATTTTATCACATTGAAGTTCGCCGGCGCCATAGATGACTGCTGCTGCTGCTGACAATGATGATGATGATGACGACGCTATGGTGCTATGTGCAGTGGTATCAATAATGGCCGATGTACGAGGGTGCTACAGTATACACATTGTAATTCGCTGCATGTAATTCGTTGCTCGCTTGTTGGAATTATAGCTAAACCATGCAGCAATTTGTGGCAATTATTATTCCAGTTTACAGTCTATACCTATCTGTACTCGGGCCGACCCCTATGCTCACTGCATAGCGCGTTCACACAACACAGGAATATCATGCACCAGGCGAGCTTTGAAAATCTTTACAAAATAGCAGCAACCACAAAAAACAAGCTAGAAATTCTGGCACAGCCCATGTCTGAAAACCGCACTTGCGACCCACACCCGTTTTTAAGTGTTTAAAATTCTGCTTCTAGCTACGGCAATTTGTGTCGTGAACGTGCTGATGTCGGTATTAGCATTAACTTCTCTGCACGCACAGTGTCGACTTTTGTTTTGGGTAGGTCTACTTTAATTTCATGCATGCAAATTTTCAAATTTTTTTTACGCGCGACAGCATGTAACGCGTCGCGCGTCCCATCGTCTGGCGTCTGTCTGTGTGTCCGTCACACTCTGCAGCCTTATAAAAACGGTGCAAGCTAGGATCACGAAATCTTTATTGTAGTTGCCGCAAGGACTCTAGTTTACTGTGACAAAATTTCATGTGCCTGGGTAAGGGGGTTCTCCTTAAGCGAAGGCGTGAAAAAGGGGTACCCCCTAAAATGTGCTTTTTGCAGCTATTGGCTCGTATAGCGTGTAAACGGTTACAGATAGACACAGACATGCTGCTTATCATAACAAGCACTGGTGACGAGCTTCGTCAAAGTTGTCAACATCGATGACTTTGAACGACCTTGAAACCCTAAAATAAGCTGTTTTAGTGAATTTTTCGCGATTTCGAACTGCGACACACATTTTAAGAGTGAATTGCGCCGAAATGGCTGAAGATAGACCAATACAACCTGCGTATGAAATTTTCAGCATTAGGCGTAGATTTATTGCAGTCTAGGTTCAAGGGGGGCGACGCACGCGGGTGTCAAATTAGGGTACCCCCTAAAAGTGGTTCTTTTACCGCTATTGGCTGGTGTAGCGTGAAAACGCTTGCAAATACGCAGTCATGCTGCTTATCATAACGAGCACTAGTGACCAACCTTTTAATGGTGTCAAAGTCAATGACCTTGAATGACCTTGAACCGTCAAAATCAAGGTTTTTAGTGTTTTTTTTTAATTTTCGGCTGCGTGGTACACATAAAGAGTGTAGGCCTACTGCGTGGAAATAGCTGGAGATTGACAAAGACAACCTGCGAACAGGAACTGCTAAGGCTGTCGCGCGTCTCATGAGCTTTGCTCAAATTACTTGTTTTGTTAGTAAAACCGCCGTTTTTCGATTGCCGTCATATTAATGCGTTCCGGAGATATTCGCTATGGAAGTTTAAAGTTATACGAATTCGCGCTCAGTTCTAGAAGTATGTAGTCTTCAAATTTTAGGGGCGTAAGCCCCAAACATTGTACACAAATTTTTATGCGTTGAAGTACATAATATGGAAAAGTTTGTGAAGGTTATTTTTATTGATTCAAAGTTATCAGCCAAGTATACTAAATTTTGAGACAATTATAATTATCGAGTTTTTTATTGTTTAAAAAATGCTGTGGGTACCCATGACCAGCTCGCGATGCTGTGTGCGTCAGCAAGCCCTGATTATTCTTTAAGAATTTGCAAACGTAAAAGTTTGAAAAAACAGCACCCTTTAAGTGCCGAAATAAAATTATGGCGTTTCAAAAAGTTAGTTTTGGGTGGCAGAATGGCGATTCTAATTTTATTGTTAGTGGACCGAAGTTCACTCAGTGTTGTCAGCTGACGTTGAAGGGGTTTTAGTCGATCTCTTCGTTCTTCGATTGTTTAGATGCGTTTCAGAGATAAGCATACTCGCGCTCGAATTCTAAAGTTGTCCGAAATCTCGCCGAATTTTGGACGTTTTATGCCATTCCAAATTTAAAGGTGTGGGTTTTAAAATCTGTACACTATTCTCATAGTTTAAAAAACAGATGATATCTGTCATAAATTAATTTATATTTAGCACACCGGATGCTGGTATAATTATTGAATATTTCACAAGGTAGTGTAGCGACGTAGTGATCGAGGCGTATCGATGTTAGAAGGCCACTTTATTGCAAGTTACTGAGATATCGTTATCACAAGCTGACCTACAGACTGGCTACTCAGATCCGCCGATTTCAATCAGCATACATTTTTTGAAAAAACATTATTTTATTTCATTGCAGTGCCACTGTACTAATAATAAAAGCGGTGTCGAAAATGTGCATCGAGCCATACGTGTGTGGCGTATACTGGCCGTAGAAATAAGCGGACTGCAGACACGAAGCATCTGGACCGGACTGCAATGCATGACGCCAAGGCAGGCGCCTGGACCCTCAGCAGGCTGCGAACTGGCAACACTGACTCGTCGAACCAACCACCAGGGACCAACCTATAGTACGTACCCAGCGCGGCATCACACTCACACGATAGATGGCGCTGCTACAGCTGACGTGGTGTTGAGATTCACACTGAAGAACGCACGCACATGAATATTCCATCACGCCGCATCTTGCGCGGCCATTAGCATCCGCGTGACAATTAGCAGCTATGAGTCGCAAGTGTGGCCTGCTTGTGCGGCGGTAGTCGTCGTCGTCAAATCTAATTAATTAGTTCTAGGAGTCGACGAATGACCGTAGGCGTAGATGCCTGGTGTGTGAAAACGGCCAGCGTGTGCAGACACCACGCGGCGTCTGGTCAGGCGTTCACTGTTCTGTGACAATGCGGGCACACACATCACGTTTAGAGATGTGACTCTTCGGGCACCACGTCGGTGGGTGTGACTAGTTGGGTAAGGCGTAATATGCTAATGAGTTATAGAAATTAAGGAACGCGGCTCGGGAACAACAGCAGTCTGTTACAGGGTAGGAATAAAAATAGTCCTGTTGAACGTGTGTGTCAAACCAGTCTTTCTGGTGGCTTTTTAACATTTATTGTATATTTGCCTTTATTCACTACACTATGGCCGAAAATAACAAAAAAAAAATAAAACAAAATAACCATAAAGCACATCACAAATGTTAATAAATGTAATCTCTGGAATTGCAACACATTTTTTAGATATTGTTTAATAACAATGCACTTAAGTTACGATGATTGAAATGATACAGTACAATTAATTCTGTAAATACGTCTGTCCACAAGGAAGCTTTTTATAGCTGCCGTGATGCCGCACGTTAATTCCAGTTTGGTCGCATTAACAGCATCAAAGCTATGCCCCACTCTGTCGCATTGGCCGGTCGCCTTGTTGTCGCTAAGTGATTGCGTCTGCGAGGAGCTGGGTCGATCATGCGTGAAGAGAGGGGACCATGCTTGAATGCGCTCCGCTTTCACGCTCTTGCACAGCCTGAAAGTCGCGTGGGCAGACTCAACACACGCCCTGCGGTCTGTCCGACTAAAAGACCACGACGACGCTCGGTTGTCAACGGCGACGTCGCGCCACGTGCCTGCGACGGTGCGACAGCGATAAAGACGTACACCACGCTAGCAGCTATATAGCATCTTGCCACTGTTAACAGTGCATGTATCATTATTGCCTCGGTACGGAAATGGGCGAATATAGGGAGAAAAGAAAACAGAAAGGGGGTAAATGGAATGAAAACGGGATTAGGAGGAGGCAGTTCGTATCACTGATTAACGTTAATTTTCATTTCACCGTAACATGGCAGTGTCAAAACATATGTGCTAAACTACTGTAGAAAATGCAAAGTATTGCAGACCTACTGTAGCTACTTCTTAACCAATTCTTAACTATTTTATGTGCAAAAAGTGTAACGAATTAAAAGGTTGTTACGTTACGCTTTATAAATCTATGCGTATTATTATATTATGACTTTACTTTTGTGAAAAAATATTCGAAAGTTTTTTTTTGTTTTAAAAAATTTTTTGTCATATAGTGAAAAAGAATTTACATTTTCCAGTGACATTATTTTTATACTGACTATAGCAAATTTAATGCTGCATGAAGATAGAAGTGTTTAAAGCGTGATGTAAGAGAACATCTAACTATAACCGGTCACTCAAAGTTCCGAAGCGTTAGCATTGACAGTAAGCTGATTTGACACTGAGCGTTCGTTTCACAAAGGCCTATATAGGCCTATACAACACTGCGTTTCAACGTTCTTATTTCACGCATTATTTTTGCTGTCCGTATTATTTTCGGATTCGGAACGTTTAAAGATGAGCTCAACATTATTGATGCCCTACGGCTATGCTGTAAGCGTTTATGGTACGGCTGTCGACTGTCTGTCTTTATGTCAAGAATGTATTGTGGCTCAGTCTTGGGTCATAGAAAAAACTATGTGCACGAATAATTAGACTTGGGTCGCGGCTCACAGCATGCAAAATTTGGTGGATGCAGTGCAAAGAAAACATTTTCAAATTTGGGGTTGAATGGAAAAAGTAGAAAAAAATGTGTGTTTTTCCGCGGAAAACTGGCCATATCTCGGAAACGGTAAGAGATAGGGCTAAGTTGCTATTGATCACTAATAGTAAGTCGCATATCGGTTTTCAAATAATATGGAAATTATCGACCTTGGATGACCTTGAGGGTCAGTACTGCAACAGAAAGTGTATAGACTGTAGTTTTTTCTTCTCTAGCGACAGCTGAGCTTTCTTGTTATAGTTACAGCGTCACGAAGTCTTTATGGATTTTCCGATGAGCCTAAAATTTGTGACCTTGAATTACCTTAAGATCCATTTTTGTACTCGTACGCGTCACAGATTCAGCAACTCCGTAAAACCTTTTTTCATCTAACGTAAGGCACGCAACGTATGCAACGCAACGAACGCAATGGACGCAACGCCTCTATTCTCGCGTTTGGTCGTTGTTTCGCTTGCGTCAGATGCGTCCGTTGCGTATTTTTTTGCGTTCATTGCGTTTATTGCGTTCTTAGCGTTCGTTGCGTGCGTTGTGTTGTACGGCGCTTAACACTTTGTTCTCTATCTGTCTTGCGACCACCGGACGCAGATGAAGTTGTTTAAGATTTCAGATCTTTGTTGTGAGTGAATTTATGCGGCATGCAGAGTGGCGGACACAGCGAATGACTGTCTCGGTCAATTCCTGCGCGAATTCGTCACAAGTCGACCCGCGTACGTCGTACAATAGAATACGCGCATCTCTAAGTTCTATTTGTTCGATCTCGACAGCGTCTAAGAAAGAGAGCTCGTCAGCCGCGTGACTTCACTCATCCGATACTCACAACAAAGAACCGAACCTTCCTTAATTCAACGCGCCGTCCGTGACTCCAGTGTCAATAATACTCGGAAACGGCGCCTCACTAATTGAATTAAACGATGGCGGCGCATGGCCCAGCACTAACGGCGCCGCCATCGAATAGATACCATTTAGCGGCGCGGTTCGGTGCGTCGGGATAAAAAGCTCTGCGGCCGGGTTCAATATGGCGACCGGGCTCGCATCAATCTTAGGGCGGCTAGCCTAGCAGTCGTTGGGGCGGAGGGTATTGTGACGATTCCTGCACTTTTTTCATTTCCGGAGTATCACGTTTTATATTTTATGTACATGAAGGTAAAGGTGGGAGGGTATTTTAGTGCAGTCTTTTTCAGTGCTGTATCAACTCCCGATGTCCAACTTATGAAATTACGTACTGGCTTTATATTTACAATTTTATAAAAGTATTATTTGATATATAACAACAAAAATTAGCACTATCTCTTGCCAGGGCTAAACGTACCACGACGCATTTTTGCTGAAACACAGAATAAAGATGTTTAAGTCATTATTGCTGCCGTAGGTTATTTGACTTTCTCTTTTCTCCATTGTACCGGCTACTCATTCCCTCCCACCATGCAACTTACATAGACTAAATGGTCAACCGGGGCATTATACACCGCGTAACGGAGGACAGAAGACGTCACACGATCGTGTCGCCTAGCTGGCCGACTGTCGTGTGGGCGGGCGTCTGGTCGCCATGTAGAGCTCTGCCTACTTTGTAGGTCCATCAAAGTAATTCCGCCGTGCCGACTGCACGGAAAGGCGTTCGTACGGCAGCAGAGACGTCGATTGAAAATTAAGGTCAGTCCAATCGGGCAGCCGCTGACTGATTAAAGTCGAGCCGCGAATAAATCAGACTGTACCAGTGTACCCTGCATGCATTAAGACTACTAACACGTAGTAGGCCTACGTTAGGAACGCTGCATGCTAAAGCAGCTGTCGAAGAAGATATCAACACATAGAGAATGATAATCGTCTCATCTATCTTTCACCTCGCATTTTTCCGCTGGCATTCAACAAATCAGTTTACACTTAAAATCGACAAAATTACTTTTGCTGGCTTTCAAGCTCGTCAAGTATTTTCTATGCACAGCAATTTATGAGAATATTTAAGGCTGTATCACAGAAGACAATTATTGCACATTTTTTCACTCAACGAAGGAAACACAACTAAAACATATTTCGGCCGTCCATCCCCCGATTTTTGACCTTTCGATTTGAAAATTGGCCTGCCAATGATTCTTGTCCAAATTTAGTTTCTTTGTCTTTTCTTTATCAAGTTGGGAGCTCGTGTACACAAACAGACGGAAGGGCAGGACCTGTAATGCGACCTATGACGGCAGCATGATAATCAAGCAAAGAAAAAAGTGAACACCTGTTTTAACTAATTTTTTACACAAACGTGTTTGCTAATCGCTGTACTGTTTTGCAGCAGTGCTGCTAAACTTCGGAAGGATTAATTTTCTTCTGTCGTCATTCGTTAATTTTTCACCCCGGCACGCTCTTGCGAATTCGGATGGCAGATAAATTTCAATGAAAATGCTTGAATTGATTAAGAGTTTTACCGTTGATTGCAAAAAATATTCTTTAAGCATTTACTCAAACATCCACATTTGATGTTTGACATCAGATTGAAGAGATAGACATCGGACTTGGACCTTTTCCTCAATCTAGTGTTTCGTTGTCAGGTCTCGCGATGTCAGCCCGTGCATGTACTTTAGGTGGTCTCGAGCTGCCGGTCGTTCCGCTGTATCGAAATCGTCAAATCTGATTGTTGTCCTGCAGTATACAGTTTATGAAACTCCATGCACGAAACTGAAAATACAGCTTGGTCGGGTGAAGTCCATGAAATTGTAGAAATGTGTGACTGTTCGCGCGCCACGATAATTATAAACACAAGCAGTCGGCAATGTCCAGTCAGTCAGCTGAAGTGTTCCAAGCGCAAGCACGTCATTGACGACTGAAGACTCGACATAGCGTCGACCAGCCGGAAGAAGCGCTTGCAGTGTAACCGGAAAAGACAGCTGTTGCGATTGCAGTGCGCATGTCGACATGGCGTGTAGACAAACAGCTAGCGTCCGTCCGTGCATGATGGCATGATGTTTAATATCCGCTAATGGAATCATCTCTGCTGAGCAGGCATCAAGACATGCGTTGCACACTCCGTTTAGTCGTTCAGTTATCGCGATTAGAATTCTGCACGTCATAAACACGTTCAATACTAACTATACTGTCATGTCAGGGGAACGTATTAATATCACGTAGGCCTAGTGTGTTGTTTGTCCGCTGGTGGCGTTTTCGCGTCGTCTGTAAAGCCTTACTGCAAAAGCTGTGCAGTGATATACTTACGACTAACCGTAAAATAAAATAACATTTTTCTGTTTCGCAAGCTGTTCCATCTGCTACGTTGCGCGGTCGTTCCGGCAGATTATTAAGATGGTTTACCCGTCTGCAGAGACGGTCACCCAACCATAAGTACTGATCGGGTCCGGCGTTAATTAACTGCAACCGATGACGTTACGACGCAATTTTACTAAAACCGTGTCAAAAAATAAAAAAAATTGCGACATATTGCGATATCTAAAATGTCGGCATAAATAAAAACGTTGGGCACACGTAGTATAGAGATCAGAGGCTGTGTTTTTTTTGCCTTTTTAATTTTCTGTTAGTTCTGGTGATCCAGGTATGCAGCGTGCCTCTTCGTCTTGCGTACAAAACGGAAAGTACCGCCGAAGTAGTTCGCTGTACTCGGTTCCAAAAGATACCGACGCCTACCTGAGTAGCGACTGATGACGTCTTTGTAAAGACATCGCACTAATTAACTTGCTTCATATTGGGCCGCGCAAGACTTTATCAGGTGTCAAAAGCTCTTAGCGTGCTCGCGACCAGTTTCAAGCGTTTTTGTACCGGACCAGCTTTCGCTATAGGGTAATATTATTAAAGGTTAGAGCTATTGATGTCATTGATATGATATGCTTCTGTTCGTCTGCCTCGGTATAATGATTACTGATCAGTAACGACCAATCATGTACGAGTACAGTACTTGTCAGAAATTTTTGTTTTATTTATTTATTCAGATATTTTATTTAGTAGCAAGATGGAAGCGCGCGACCGCCATCATGATTATTAATATGATAATCTTTAATCACACAAAAGCAGTGTAGAGTGAAACAGACAGACAGAAAGTAAGACAAACAATAAACCTGAAGTTATACAAACATAAAAAGCATACCAAACTCAAGCTTTAAAATGTCCGTGAGAAAGTTTACCTACAGAATAAACTGAACATAATTTGTTAAACTAAAAAAAACAAACACATCGTAAAAATACTGTGAACAGAAATAATATGAGTACTTTGTTTAAACAGAAAACACAATCTGCGTAAATCAAATACATAGGATATAGGCAGAATACTAAGACAATATTGCACATACAACAAATTAACCTCATTGTTTAATTTAAAGATTTTATACAAGGCAGTTTTCCATATAACATACAGGGTTTGGCGATTAGCATTAGAGATGGTAACAGCTTCAAGACCATATAATAAAATCGGCAAACAATAAGTATGAAGTAAATGACACAATAACATTGGAGAGGCAGTAAACCAAACGCAGACATATATATAATTAAAAGCTTTAAAAAAACTGCATTCTCTTGGCTGCAAGTGAAACTTTGAGTTTTAAGCCACTCTCAAAAGTAACACCCAAGTATTTGACTGTCGACCATTCACGAAATAAATTACTATTTTGTAAAATAGCAACGCATCGCTTCTTGTATCTAGAACCACACCTAAGCAGACATGACTTATTAACATTAAAACACATATCCAACTAGGCCACTTCACCTTCACATATTTTAATCATTTTTCTCAGATCACAATTTGAAGCAGAAATCAACAGTAGATCAACAGCATACATTAAAATTCCAACATAGTTAATAGTAAAATGTGCTGCAAGACCCTTTAATAGCATAAAGCCCAAAAACGTTTAGAGATAAATCGACTATCTCGGTAATCTATTGCATCTAAGCGCCTCTGAAGCTATACGACACCACGGCGCTATACAAATGTATTATTATTATTAAGTCCATTTCGCTTAGGCCTATTACCATATTACTTCGGTCACTTTAAGGGTGGCAGTCGTTAGTCTCGTTCTTGAGATTTTTGAGCGCGTACATCTTTGCTGTGATTGCGAAATCATGGCTCAAAATTAATGCTACCTACAGCTGATGCTAGTTATTCGCACAATGAACATATATGCAGTCAGTAGCATAAACCGTTGATTTGGCGCGTGTTATTGTGTCCGGTGGCGGCATCACGAATATTATGAATGAGACGACCGGAAACGAGCGCTGCTCACGCAGATCTTGGTTGTCATTCAGAAGTTGGTCGCGGTCTGTCACGGTTCACTTGTGAACGGCTTGACTGCGTATTTAACCTATTAACCGCAACGCATCAAACCGCTCAAATTGCCGTTATCATCCATACGCTACTATCATGCACGACGTCGTCACTCAATGTTCATTGTGTTTAACCCTCCAAAAACAGACACCTGGAAGCACGCACGGCATGCGTCCGGCGTTTAGCCGCTAAAAACCGTCGGATACTTTATGATTGATTGATTGGGTATTGGTTTTACGTCCTACCCGACACAGTATAGGTCATTTCGGGGACGGCCGTCGGATACGCCTGGCCCAACATTTTTGCGTTAAACGTTTCCTTTTGGTTTTTTTAAAATTCTTACTTTCCTTTTCGTATCAATCGATCAATGAAAGCCATGATTAGGACGACGTATGGGCACAACAAGGGCGCCTAACAGCAATGATACAAACAGAAAGTTGACAAAACAGAGTAACTAAAATGTTACGGCATAACAGCGGCGTTAAATCAGAACGGCCCAAACATTTTCTCTTCTCTATAACGACTTGAAATCTTAATGCCTACTTATAAGTGAAACATTGAAAATCGATTGAAAATCGATCAACTTTGATGGAGTTATGAACTTATGAAGTTAGATCAGACGGGAACGCTGTTGAAAGAGTTAGGATATGAATCCTGTCAAGTCGGTAGCTGGTCGTTAACGACGCAACATCCGGTGTCGACTAGTCACGTGGTGGTTGATTGACGTTGGCGTATAGACGTACAGAGTGAGCCAAAAAGTAAGCTATTGTACTTTGTCCATATTTTCGCTGAATACTGGCCAATTTTCACAATTTTTATTAGTAGACTGTGTAAGAAATTTACTACTTAATGGCATGCACATCACACTTATTATCTCGCTTCACTACCTTGTAAAACATAAATATCCGAAAACCAACAACATCTACAGATGCATGCATGTCTAATGGTATATTTTAAAGCAGTCAACTAAAATGTTAAAATACGAGTTATATTAAGTGTCAAAAAATACACATAGCAACATAGTAAATTTTTATTTTCAACAAAATAATGCACAGTTTGTAAAGCCGCACAATCGAGACGTGGGCGCGTCTGGATGTTTAGCGGCTACGCCTAGCGGCCTAGCCGCTATGCTGCTAATTGCCTAGAGAGTTCGCTACCTACAGCTGCTACCCGTAGCTGCTAGGCAATAAACCTAGCAGTTTTCAGGGGCACTATAGTCTGCTAGCTTAGCGGAAAAGTAAATATGGCGACCATCATAATGGAATTGATCGGTACATGTAATTTACGTGAACTACTGTAGCCTAATAATGTTTTTAGTGATTGATTATCACTGTCTGCGGTTAGCAATTAATGCTGGCTACTTCCAGTGGGCTCGCGAACTCATGTTTTAAATAAACACGAGCTCGAGATATGCAAGCCTTAGGCCTATGTGCGTGCGCACTTTTCTTCTTTTCACTATTGCTGAAAGCAGCAAAATTTTATCCCAGTAAAGTTCTGGCACTTTGTTAGTAGTAAAAAAGATCAAACGACGAAGGGTATTCTAGGCCTAATTGTAATAAGTCATAAATAACGGAATTAGAAATATATAATTTTTGGTATTTTTAAAATATTTTTTGATACTACACCAGTCTCATTGCATTTGGCTTTATTAAATGCATATTTTATTTTATTCGTCCATTTTTCATTTAATTTACGTCCATGCTGTTTGTTTATATTTACATGTTAGCCTAACGCAGTGTCTGGACGCGCTATAATTACGCTAGCGTAGCGTACGCCCAGCTACCGCAGCGAATATGCGTAGCCGCTAAACATCCAGATGCGCCCACAATGCTCAGACAGTTAACTGAGCAAAATTGCAGCCACCAATTAGTATTACTGTACATTAGAAATTAATGCACAGCAAAATTGTTCAAATTGTCAGAATATTTAGTTGCATAGAACAATTAACAGTAAGCTTTCTAGCAGTTGATTTTTTTTTAAATTGGCCCATAACCGACGAAGTAACAATTAGCGACTGTACGATATTGTTGGTTTTTTGACATTCATGTTTTACAAGGTAGTGCAGCGACATAATAGGTGTGGCGTGCATGACTAGTAAAAAAATTGTTAATATTTAGCGAAGATATAGACTCAGTGTAATGGCTTACTTTTTTGGCCCACCCTGTAGAGAGGCTGTGTACATGAGAAGACGAGTGGTGGCGGCTGGCTGCGCCTAGCTGCAGCGCGTACATGGCTGCAGTGCAGATATATCGTCATATAGCGTGACTGACCACGTCGACGACGAAGCACCTGCCCAGTGCTCAGACCACCGTCACGCCGCCCCGGTCAGTGGATCTTGAACCACACCGACCCATCGACGACCGGTGTATTGTCAGTCTCACAGCTTGGCTCGTTTCTGTTGCTCCTTGAGTCCAGACACCTTGGGTGGTGGACGGTTGTGAAGGACGCCGACGACGTCAGTAGGCGGAGGGTAACATGGACACTTTTGCACCAATGTTGTTGCTGTCAGTTACTTATATGAACAGTTAACTCAAATTCTAGACTAGAACTATTTGATGTTGTAGCAGTTTGAACGCTGGTTGGTATCCACAGTTTGAGTTGGCTTATAATTTTTGTCAGCTGATATCCGGTTTCGATTACTGTAGACTAGGAGTCCTACCTTCAGTCTGAAAGACTCGATACTGAAGAAACCGCCCAAGGTGTGCGTGTGCACGGTGACGCAATACCACCCAAGATGTCATAAAATCTGGACGACACTGCGTATGTATGTCCGTGCGTGCGGCTGAATTATTTTTTCACGGCGTGAAATGGACAAGCAGCTGCGACGGACATTGCAGCGACGCGCTTCTGCAGCTTTCATCTTCGAACTAGGTTTGTAGATTAATTAATGAGATTAATTTATCGCAATGTCGACCGTGTTCGTTCTGCCAGGTAATTTGTAAACTTTATTTCGTCGTGGAGACCGCGACACAAGCATACACACAATATAAAACCCAAATAAAACGGAAACCAAAGTATAATTTGATAAAAGACGAAATCGCTCGTTTGTATTCGCTTGGTGACAACAGCAATTTGCGACGGACGAAACGAAATAATAGCGTTTTGTGCCAAGTGGCGAATGTTTTTCATATACTTGACTATCGTCGTCTCGCCTCCACATTAATGAACATTTTTATTTGCCGTACACTTCACGATCAGACAAAAAATAAACAAGAAATAAATTTTCAAAAATATAAATAATGAAAATAGGAAACACGATCATAAGAATTACAAACTTAGGATCACGGTTTTAGCTATAGTCGCACAAAAAGCAATGATTCACGCAATGTACGGGAGTTGCGCACCATAAAAAATGGTTGCGAAATATTTTGCATGCCTTTGACAATTGAAAACTCGCTAGTTTAAACAAAAAAAACTATTCCAAATATTTTTGACAATTTTTATATTATTTATTGTATTATGTATCGTCGTCGCAGTCGATCATGAAGCCATTGTGAACATGCGCTGTTCAACTGTTCCTATAAAAACGTCGTATTCATTAGTCTGATGAATTTCTGTGGCGGCGTTCCTGAGTGGATAGCGTGCCGGCTGGCGTTGGTTCGAATCCCGCTGGTGCAATTTTCTGCAAGTCGTAATTAATTTCGTAAGACTGTCGTAATAAATGTTTTGCGTCAGTTATTCAGCGTCATTTTGTGTCCGGTCGAATTTCTGTCGCTTCGACGCACAAGTGGGAAAAATATAAAATGTTCTCATCAGATTGATTCATATTCTGCGGCAGTTTAAATCAGTCGCTCTGCGTTATTTTTCTACGCAAATCCTCGTCGTATTTTCTCGGTAACAAAAACTCGAGTTTGTCTAGCAAAAATTTCTAGATTTTTGTTTCGCCTCATGGCACTAGTGGTGAAATCTGGTAGAGTAACTGGACCAGCATTTGATTGCTGTAATTGAAAATTTTTGTTCACTTTATCTTTTATCTTTATTTATCTTTATTTAGTGTTAATAATAGCAAAAACAAGAAATCACAATTACTGTAGTAGAAAAAAGCATACAGAACCAGCTACAGTGCCTCAGAAGGTACGGAAGTCAACAGCAACAGCGAGTACAAAATTTAAGCAACGATAGTGTTAATGTATTTAATGCAAGGTGAACTCAGCCTTCCATCCCTTCCACTTAGGTAAATCGAGTACTGGTTTGTCTGGCTAGGGTTAAAGCGGGGCGCGTTTATCTGTGTCGGGTGGTAGCTAATACTGTGTGATCCCATATGGCAGGTGACGCTCCGTAGCTTTGTGAGGGTGAAGGATTTCCTATTAAGAGCTATACGCCATTTTCACATTTACTTTTATTGCTGTGTGGCCGGTGTGTTGTAGTGGCCGTTCCAATGTGCACGGGTTGTGCCGAGCCGATATTCGACCGTTTTATCTTGAAAGTACAGGAGCGGTCGTGGCATTCGCGTTGTCTCAAGTGTTCCGACTGCCACGCTCATCTCAGTGATAAATGCTTCTCCAAGGGCGACGATGTTTACTGCAAAGACGACTTCTTCCGGTCTGTATAACCTACTGTTGTAATCGTAATAGCACAAACTGTGTTTTATCGTTATAATTCGATTGTCATTATAATGTTTTTGTTGTTTGTAGTACAGTCACAAATGTGGCAATATACTACCAATTCGAATTTTCAGTCTATGACACTCGTCTATTTTCAGCAGGCCAATATACCTAACTGAAAAATTGGCAAAAAATATTATTTTTCGGGATTTTTTTGTGGAGAAAAAAACGCTTCTTTAAGAGTTAACACACAGACACTTTTGCAGTAGATTTTTGTTATATCAGCAAAATATACCCGGGTGGCGCAAAAAACATTGTGAACATTTGCATGCACTATTCACCCGAGCAGTCAAAATGATTAAGTGCAAAAACATATATGTAATGGCCAAACATCTTCCAAAATGTGTATGAATTTTCGCCTAAACACTTCTGTATTAGCCGTGATACAAACAAAATAGCGTCACACGCCATAAAGCAATTTTTGCAAGCGGTTCATCATTTGCGTTGCCGCTTGTACGCAGGCTACGCCAAAACATCACAGTAGGCCGAATCATCAGTCAACTGATCAGCAGAAAATGTGCTGAATAGGTTCTCCATTCTTATTTGCTACTGCTGCTAGACCCTTTTTTCACTGCTTTATGGCTTTTCTGATTTTGATTGTCTGACGTCGACATCGTGCCATTTGTCTGTGATAACATTCTGAAGATCTTTGAGGTTTGAAAAATCATTTACTTCTTTTTTCATAGACATAGACAAGTTCTTGCAAGGTATCCCAAACTAAATAAAGAGTGGGGATTCAAATCTGTTGAATGCGATGCGGTGTACAGTTTTGTAAACTGACGAAATCGGGCGTTTTGTGTCGAAGGAAATTTGAGTTGCTTTGATGCGGTGTGATGGAACGCAGTCTTTACATAAATGGATTTTTAACTCGTCTTACGTCATTAAGCGGCATTCAGTGGTGTCAATAGTGAGGTCATTGAAATTTATAAATAAGAGTACATATTGGTCCACAAATGTGCGAAAAAAATTTATCTCTATAAAGTATACGCGCCCTCATAGTTAACGCAAATTTCGGGACGTTTTTTAGCGTCACCCGGGTATACGTGCAAATGCGTTACTGAATTCTGTCCGATTTCAGCGACGAAGTGACGCTTTTGTCAGCATCTCAGAATGCCTGGAGCCCTCGAATGTGTTTGGGGAGTTAGGCCTACTTCACGTTAGGTTGCAGTCCTCAAATTAAAGTCAACTTAAATTGTTTCAGTATCGCTGCGGTGCTGAATGCTGCCAAGTAGCGCAGACACGCTCTGGTTTGTGTGCACACACCAGCCTAGGCCGCATTACGGGTTACGTCCGTCTGTCTGCTTGACCGTCTGTCTGTCAGTTTGTCTCGTACGGGTCCCTGCCTTGTAAACAACAAAAAAATTGAGCTAATGCTCATGAGACGCGCGAGAGCCCATAGCAGTTTCTGCTCGCATAGTCTTGGTCTATATCTATCCATTTCGTCGCAATTCACTCTTCTGCTGCCGAAGATCGCAAAAAATCACTAAAATCCACTATTTCGTGGGTTCAGGCCTCAAGGTCATTTAAGGTCATTGATATTAACATTTCTAACAAACTTGTCGCCAGTGCTTGTTAAGGTAAGCAGCATGTCTGTGACTGTATGCAACCATTTTCACGCTGGACGAGCCAATAGCGGTAAAATAACGTCTTTTTAAGGGGTGTCCCTCTTTCGCTTTCTCGTTTGTAGGGACCTCTTTCACCCAGCGGTATAAATTTTTGTCACGAAATACTAGAGTCTCTAGGCTATTATATCGTGAAAACCCGAAGTCTTTATCTCATCTGGCCTTGAATCGGCCCAGAGTCGTGATACTAGGACGACAGACGGACAGAATTACCGTAGCTAATGCGCTCTATAGCTAATGCTAGCTTTCGCGGGTAAAAAAATATAAAAACTCAAAATTGGCGTGAACGTTTTACACAGCCAGAGAAGTTGGAATGTCAGTTTACGTTTTAAAAGATCAAGGTCACGTAGGTCGAAAATCTTAAGTTATGACGGGTAATTTATGGTCGCGAACCTTCATGACACTAGATAATGTAAAATTAAACTTACACTTGGAATTCAAAAGAAGTAAGTGCTGCGTGAGCACGTAAAGCTATGCGGACGGCCGCGTGTCATGTCGACACTGTGTTGGCGTGGCTTGTTGCAGTCGTTACGGTACGAAGTGTGCGGGCTGCGAGCAAGGCATTCCGCCGACACAGATCGTGCGTCGAGCGCAGGACAACGTCTACCACCTCGAATGCTTCGCCTGCTCGATGTGCAGTCGTCAGCTCAACACGGGCGACGAGTTCTATTTGATGGACGACAAGAAGCTCGTCTGCAAGGCCGACTACGAAACCGTCAAAACGAGAGGTGCGTACGGTACTAGAGCATTGCGGATAGGTGTTTTCTTACCCGACCCGACTCGTGACGAAAACTAGGCTTGTCGAGAGAGTGGGGTAGGGGTAAGCTACCCCGGGCCCCGCGACGTTTGGGGGCCCCGCCATCGCTCAGAAATATAAAGTACGCCAAAATGCACCATTTTAAAAAAAAATTCAAAAATTGTGTCCCCAGTGGGGCCCCGCAAAAAAAGTTTCGGGGGCCCCGCGAGAATGTTTCCCAGGGCCCCGCTGTGGCTCTCGACGGGCCTGACGAAAACGACCCGACCGACCCGACCAGCTAATAACCGCATTTAATTTACCACTTAGTACAGATATGAACCCGCAAGGCCCTAATACACGCTTCAGGCCCCTAGTTTTTTTTAAAAGGGTAACCTATTTTGACTCTACCCCAAACCGCGAATTTAGAGGATGCAGAAAACCCTGTAAGCCTCCCGGTGGGGTCCGCGGGCAAAGCCTCGACAATAACCCATTTATAAACATAGTGAGCTTGAAAATTGCATTTGCTCGACGAGTGCTCGTCACGTTTTGAGGGTATATTTATGCAGCGTTTTCCGGCTTCGATCGAAGCCGCCACCATCAGTCGCAAACGGAAAATCTACCCGAGTCAAAAACACGACACTAAACTCATGTTCATAATCATATCTGAGCCCGATTGGTCAATTTTGTAATTATTTCATTTTCGGCGGACAATTTGCAACAAAAAATTATTAGAGTTTTTTGACTCAATGTGTAGCATTGAATATCGTCTTGACTATCGTCGAGAGGCTGATGATGTACGTGTGTCTGTGTTTTATAGCAGAGTTCGACTTGGACAGTGCGAACAAGCGGCCTCGGACGACGATCACGGCGAAGCAGTTAGAAGCCTTGAAACGAGCCTACAACGAGAGTCCGAAGCCTGCGCGTCATGTGCGCGAACAACTTAGTGCTGAGACCGGGCTTGACATGCGCGTTGTACAGGTAAAGCCTAAAAATCTTGTCCTTTCGGTTTCCGTCCCTCCTAATAAATACCTGTATCCCTAAACATTTTTGTTGGACCTTTAAAAATATTAGTGCAGTTTTTAATTTGCTTTCAAAGTTTTACTGAAAAAATAGTGTTTGCAATTCAATCCATTACTGAATTGAATTGAATTACATTTCGTCTATATCACGAGATAAAAGTCGAACAACAATTTTTCGCCGCTTTCTGTCGTAAAAAAATTCCGTGCGTCTCGCTTCAGCCGGCAAAATGTATACACGTCCAGCTACTGTATAGTGCCTATACGCGTGTGTACGCACAGGTCTGGTTCCAAAACAGACGGGCAAAGGAGAAGCGACTGAAGAAGGACGCCGGACGCCAGAGATGGAGTCCGTACTTTCGGCCTATGAGACCGGACCGCTCTCAGAACGACTCGGATGACAGGAACTCGCTAGACGATCAGACCAACGTCCAACTCGACCCATTCGCCAGTAAGTGCGTGCAAAGTCAAAGTAAAACTTGAATTTCTATAGCACATAAAGTAACAAAAAATTCACCTCTAACTAATCTCATATGCGCTTCATATTGCAGCTTTTGTGTTTTCCAACGATTAGGTCGTGGTAGGCTAACCATGGAGTGGGTAAGGGTTGCAGGGTGCTCTATCATACAAGATGAGTAGTTTTTTTCAGTGTATTTAAAAACTTTTTTGTGTCCTCGTAACGAGTCTGTATTCGTTTATAACGACCGAGGCTTGTACGCCTTTTTCACATTTACGACGCCAACTTGACTCGGATCGACAATTTGCGTCGTGTCGGCGTCGATCGAGTTGAGTGAGTCGCGTTGGCGGCGCAGGTGTGAATTGGGCATTGGGTCATTGTCTTCAGCAGTAGTAGTTTTTACGGCACCTAAGCGACTTTTGCAGCTACAGCTACTAGACACGACGCGTCTGTTAGCCGCAAAAATGTCGTCTAATAGCCTACTTTGGGCTCATAATGCGTTCAAAATGCATTTGCGGTCTAGAATCCGCTATACTTTTCTTCACTACCCGACCCCGCTGGGGAACTTACAGCGATCCCCCCAAACTCCCGGTGAGTCCTCTCTCTAAGACCACCTTTCGCTCTTGGCCTTCGGCATCGAATGTCGGCCCCTGGGAGCTCAGCAGTGCACCCGCAAGATAAATTCCTGGCTATCGATATATACGCCATTGCGTGATAATTACGTGCAAAAAACCAAAAAATCATACAAAATTTTTATCTAACGTTTCGCGCTTTATTTTACACGTAAGCACGCTACAGCATTTGCAAAACGTTTGAGCATAAGCATTTTGCAAAGTTTGCAAACGATGAAACGATTTTGACGCGGAAAATAACGTAAAAGCAGAGCATTTTTTGCAAACGTTTCGTGTTTTACATGTACATGAAGTGTAACGGTAACCACGGCCTTACTACTTACAGAAATTTTACTTCTGAGATCAATAATACGCATAGGTCTATCCAAACTTTGTTTTGTTCTACAAAATCAGCTGCGAGAAGCAGCTTCAGCGGCTGCATCTAGGCCTAAGTCAAGTTGGCTCGTGATTATTGATGGAATGTGAAGAACGACGACGCATCAGAGCGTGAAGACTTAAGACACTTGACTGCGCTTGTCCGTCGACGTCGCCTTAGCTTCACTCTTTCACTCACGCGCGTTTGCCTGTCCATTTGTCCCCCTTCGGTGACTTGAGTCATTGCGGGGACGGTGGCAAGGGGAGAAAGAAGTTCTGACCCCCGGCCGTCACTCTGAGGGCAGTGGAGAGGGGATTTGTCTTGGCCCCCACACCACCAACATCACCAACGCGACATATCAATCGCAGGAACCGAACGATGACGTCGCAGAGAAAACAATGCAATGCCACACTCTATATACGAGCGTATAGCGTAGAAAGATCACATCTTCATTATGTACACAGACCCGGGGGCGTTACTCTCGAAATTTGGATGGGTGGCAGGAACGTATCCCAGAAATTGGGGGTTGGGCTTTATATTATGGGACAAAGGTTGCTAATGAAGTCAAACATCTCAGAATTTGAAAAAAGTGGAGAACTTTCTTGTCGAATATCCACATAAGATTGTGGTCTTAGTCGCTGCCAATATGTTTAGCTACAATCTTTCAGCGTGGTGGGTTCAAAAGTAGGCGGAGCAAAAAAGTAATTGCAATTTTCTGACAGAGATTATGGGTGCTCAAAATTTCAATGTTGTGTCTGTTTTTACGAGATGGGGTTTTTAGCCCCAAGTTTTGCATTTTTGGACACATTATGAGCCCAGAATAGTAAACGACATTTGCAGCTACCAGAGACAAGGCCCAAATTTTCTGACAATGTTCCCGCAGCCTAACATTTGGAAGAGGAGGCATTGGGGCAGCCCCCCTGCCATTTTCCCCCAACTACAACGCCAATGTTTTTGACAGTCCATAAGCAGATCTAGGAGAAGTTGGGAGGGGGCAAGGTCGATCGCCAAAAACGCGAGCCGAGTCGAGGCGCTCAAGGCGCCGAGGGGGTAAAGCGTGAAAAGGGGGTGTCCTCCTTCCCACAGGAGAAGGGGTCTGGGGAGCAAGTACTGCCCCTTCCCCAGAAAATTTTTGATATTTTAGGGTTAAAATGACGTATTTTCGTAGACTTTTTGGTGCTAAATTCTGTTTTACTTTATGACCAAAATAGTTTAGAAATAGACCAGGAATGCAAGGACTGCCATGGAGATTAACTTGCATGCGATAAAGAGGGGTTTTATTGTATATATTTTTATTAACTTTTACATAGAAGTAGCCAGAAATTGAGGCCGAAAGCCGAAAGCAGAGGTGGACCTTTTGGGAAAGAGCCGGTCCCGACGGTCTGTCCACAGATCTGCTACAAGTTGTAGGAGGTTTGCGGACAGTTGTAGGCAACAACTGTCAGTCAGTGAGAAACATGTCGCTGCATTAGTGATGATTCGATATATGGAAAATATCAATATATCGTTTTCAGTATCGATATATCGTATCAATATCCTATCGAAATTGAAATCCTGATATCGAATCATCACTACATGGATGCTGGTGTGCATGTGTGCTGGAATGCGTGTTTCCTGACCAGTGTCTGCGTGTGTGTTTAGATGACTCGGACAGCTACGACATGGCGCCGGTCCAACGTGGTCTGTACCTGAGCGGTCAGCCGCTGGACCACGAGCCGTCACTAGGGCAGGTGCCCGTGGTCTCATTGGCTGCCGCCAGTCCACCCGGGCCGGGCTCAGACGTCACGGCCGCCTGGCTGCCGCCAACACATCAGTTCAGCGCCAACAGGCTGCGCTACGGCGCGCCGCCGATACCACCCCCGCCGCCCCCGCAGTCTCCCGTCACCGCCCTGGTCATGCAGGGTCTGCCCCCGCCACTAGCTCCCGCTGGTCCGGCGTCCGGACTGGGCGCTCTGCCGCCGCAGTACCCGACTGACATGAACTGTGACGCTCCGGGTGATGTGCGGCAGTACCAGCCTGCAGCAGGGTCGACGCAGAACGCGGGCGCCGGCGGTAGGGTTGAAGTCTTCTAGACTCACTGCAGTGCATGCCGCCGCGTTAAACGAATTCATGTCCTGCTTCCAGTTGCCGACAGCACGTTCCTCCGTCCTTGATATTTGTATTGCGCCCTTAGGAATATTGCGTGGTTTTTTTGCTTGCTTTCAAAGTTTTACTTAAACAAAACTGTTTGCATCTTTGAAGCTGTCGTGCTGCAATATTTTAGTCTAGTTCTCAGTGGATACTATTCAATATGTGTGTCACCTGTTTATGAGCTGTTCTGTAAATTATACGAAATGTCACAAAATAAAAATTAACATGTCATACTGAAAAAAATTATTCCCCGTCCCCATTTTTCGCCAAAATGTCTGCAATCGGAAGCAGGGGAATACAGGCCTCGTCGAATACTCTACAGGCCTACACGCGTGATATTACACGTGTCACTGTCAACAATTCGTCGATCCGACATCATTCTAGTCAGCTCGATCAGTGCACTTGCCGTCTAAAGCCTTGTTTCCATTAAACGCAACGCATGCAACGCAAGATTCTTGCAACTGGCGCAGGGTGCAGGCGAAAGCGAACTGACGTAGCCATATGGAGAAAGACAGTGGAGCATATTTTTCACACACAAAAAAATCAAATTTCTGGCGAGAGGGCAAAGCCCATTCTCCAGACCCCTTCCACAGTGGAGAGAGGACACCCCTCCGCACACCAAACCTCTAACTGTCCCCCTACATCTATAGGTTCTGGCTACGCTACTGCGCAGGCGACGCAAGACTGCAACTGCTATGTTACCTTGTCTAAATTACATTTCTCTTCTGTTTTGCTATTTTATTATGTGCGTTTGTCACATATTTTATTAAATACTGTGTTACTGTTAGTTACGCAACAGACGAAATGCACGCAAACGACGCAAAAGCCAAAAGGAAAAAGGGAAGCAGCATGTCTATACTGAAAAGATAGACCTAAGTTGCGTTTCTTTCCTTGCGTTGAATGGAAACTATAGGTTTAACTGCCGAATGCCCAACAACCTGCTATATACGCCAAAACGGTAGTGCATGAAATTTTTACTCCTTAAAATTCCACTCAATTTGACGCCTCGCGCAGCGCCGAGGGCTGGAAAATTGGTCAGAAAAAAAAAATAAAAAGTCCATTATTAGGTTTTAAGGTTTTTTGTTTGTTGTATAATTTATTACGTAGGTCTATCGTATTTTGTTTCATCTATTATTTTAGTCGTGATTTTTGAGTTATGACGTCAATCACGTCATTATGTCGTTCACTCTAAAGATCGATGTGTATAAGATGTTTTCTTGGATCGTAAATTTTGTGTACGGTGTTCATCGGATACTAAACCAAGAAAGATTACAAACCGAAAACCTAAAAATTTTCGTCAATAACCTAGCTTTTCTCCAGCCCTGGCTGAGGCAAATTAAAGACCACTGAACATCACGCTTAAATTTTGGGTGATCGAAAAGATGAGCCCATATATAGCACGGTTTCCGTCCAATCAAATCCCAGTTGAAGTGCCGACTGACCATTAATTGACAAAAAATCGTAATTACATTGGATGCATATGTGCGAACTTCACCGCAGTCGTTGTTGTATTTTGTATTTAAATTCCGTAGAATGTTTGTGTGCGTTGAAAAGTGAACTGTATAGTAATAATAACTGTGTCGATTGTGACAATGGAGTTCAAAATTTTCTTACAATTAAAGTGGAAACCAATGACATTAGTTGTCGTTCTAACGGAAAAGTGATATAGCAACTTTAACCTTCTCTCACCGTTTCCGAGATATAGCCAGTTTTCAGTTGTAAAACACACATTTTCCCTATCTCCTCACAATTCAACCCCAAAGTTGAAATGTCCACCTTGCACTGCAACTTCCAAATTTGTACAACCACCGGTAGTTTTTTCAAGCCTACTACTTCCGAAGATAAGTAGTTACTTAACTTGACTATTAAAAGAGTGAAAAATCTAAATAAAACTCGTGAACTGGATAATATATAAAATCAGTTTGAAATACAGTTGCCAAGTAATAATAGTAACTATCGTTTACTCTACTTTTCTGCTCACAGTAATTATCATCACTTGCTAATACTTCAGAAGTCATGTAATGTGCATGTAATGTGTAATGTGTTACAGATCATGTAATGTGTGTCGAATTACAACATTTGTTTCGTAATTTGTTAAGTTTCAACAATTGCTACTGCCGTCCTCTCAATTTCTGTTCTTTAGTTAATGTGATGAATGATTAGCACTGAAAAACTGGCCACTTGAATCTATAAACTAAAAGCAACAAAAAATATAGTTTTAAGCGGAACTGAAATCAGACGAACAAATCAGAAACAGAAAGAGACAAATAACGGAAAAGTAAAGGAAAGATGAAATCTACGGCTTTTAGAAGAGGAATGAAATCTTGAGATTCCAAATGTCCAGACATATGAAATCTCAAGACTTTTTATAAGTTTTTGTTCACGTGTCTGTCAACTCCATTAGAGTATAAACTATAGCGCATGCAGCGAAAAACAGCCCTACAGATCAGCACACAAGTTCAGGTTTTGTCGAGAAGTAGAATTAACACCACAGCCAACAATTTCTGTTAGAATTCCTCTTAGAATACATATCAAGATAATCACAAACAAGAACTGAAGTCTAACTTCCATGTCATCTTTTTTTCTGAAAACCAACATTTGAGATTATCTACCAGATTAGAAAAAAAATAATCAGAAATGTCAGATAACATCAAAGTTAACATTACTGATTGCAATTCAGATGAGTACGCATTTTTTCTTAATCCTTAGGAATTAGAAATTTTATGATCGGTTTTCAGTAGTTTTTTGGACAAAAAAGTTAATCCAACTGTGTTCTTAGCGAATGTCGGATTAAAAATGGATTACAATGAAGATAATCTTTCTTATCGATGGAACATGAACTCGCGTACTGCACGGCATGAAATGAATAACAGCAGATCAGTTAACAAATGCAAAGAACAATTTATTCAACACACTGCTGACGACAGAACAATATTACAGAAACCATCACACGTACCATGTACCTCTGGCAGAGAATATGAAGCAGAATATGTACGTATATCAAGTACAGACAGAAAACAGTCACTCAGCATGGAGGTCATGGCTGGCCATTGATGATTGGTAAAGCTCATGCACAACACACTGAAGCATTTGTCACAAATCACTTACGATGGCAATCAATTTAAAACAGATAACTCAAGAGTGACCAAACTGCTGAACAATTTTCAAAATTCATTCAGCAAGCACATTAGGCAATAGATTCACAACAAGATTTGACCACTAGATATCAAACCATACTTGACACAGGAGACTACGTTTAAAGAATTTTTGCAAAATCGGCCAATATTCTATACAGCTGCAGAGACTATGCTTTGTTTAGAATCTTCACCATTCACCAATCACATGCGTGAAGTCATTTTGCGAAACCAAACTAGCAATAACAGAAAAAGACTTAAAGTTCAAGTCGCACAAAAAACAATATTGGCTAAATATGTGTAGAATATAATACTAATTAATAATATGCTGATCATTTGAAAAAAAATTGCTTTACATAAATTTCAATAAAAATAATGTGACGTCACGAACAACACTGTTTATAGCATGTATATCAGCGTATGAGGAAGTTTAAATGCCATGAGCTGGCCAAAGTGTCGATGCAGCGAGCGCTCAGAGAGGGGAACTCGCTTACATTCCGGAAGCGAAAGTCTAAATCAGTCGGCGATTAGTGCAACGGAAGGGCACACCGTCGGCTTACTTTCAATACGATAGCGACATCTCAAAATGCAAGCGAAGTCTTCTGCTCGGTACCGTGCTCGATTGATGCTGCTAGCGTTCAAATTCTGTCGAACGCTACATTGTCGCTAACAGTTGTTTGTGACGTCACAGTTTCGTCACATTTGTCCACTTTAAACTTTATTTTTGCAGTATAAAGATAATACTGGCAACAGGAAGATTAATAAATATTGACAAATTAACATCTGATTAAGCCAATTAGTGCTTTATAACAGTTACGTAAACTGATGCGACTTGGACTGTAAATATGATTCAAACCAAAACGAAAAAATTAACTAAATGAAACATGCATAACACCATAATCCGGCAACAGACACAAGCACAAATGCACAGGAAACTAAGTGAAAATGTTAGCTGGTTAACAGTTCAAATTATGCTCAATTTACAAACCAGAACACTTTATTGGCCATTCAAGATTAAACTTGGGTTAAGTTCGTCTGATAATTCTCATTCTCTACCGATGCCAGAAAACTTGTTATAGTCAGCAAGTCACATTCGAGCCATCTCCCAGACCTTTACCATTATAATCACATCAAATCAGAATCATGGCAAGAATCGCTCACAACGCGTGGAGAAAATACTGAAAAAAAACAATTTCAAACACATGCATTACAAACAGCGTTGTACAAAATGTATGAAAACACACAGATAATCAGTGGTACAGTGATTATCATCAGTATTAATGATAATAATAATACTTTAACAATGTACACAGCACTATTATTGTTAAGGACCACAATTTCATGAAACTTTTCTGCCATATTCTGTAGACCAATTTGCCAAACTCTACAACTTACCGTGACGGATTTGCCGAATTCCTACTGATTATGCAAAAAAAGTAGAAATTCCAGAAAACGGGCAAATTCCATGACTCAGCTAAAAATTTTGCAGTCAGTGGCAAACTGTGGTCCCTAGTCATCGCACAACCCAACCAGTGTAACCAAGCATAACGTAATACTTTACATTTGAAGAAGCTGAACATATCGTTGTCAAGAAGCTGAACATCCCAGCGACAAACAACAGCAATGTTTCTTAAACAGTCGTTGATAACTGCATGTTAATGTCCAAATTCCACACCTCTCTAAACATACTAAACTAGATGGTCGCTATGACTCCGTCAAATTATGCCTCTGCCAACATGTGACAAGAAGCTAACACTCGAAATATCATGCTAACAAGGCCAAAAAATGCATTTGGGAGTATATTTAACCCCATCGTGACCTTGACCCTTAAACTTTTGATCCCAAAATTTGATGCATTTATCCTTGCCCCAAAGTGGTGAAAGTTTGGTCAAATTCCCTCAACAAATAGCCAAGATATCTTGCTAACAATGTTTGGTCAAGACTTACACACGGATGCAGGAACACTCCGGAAACATAACGCCAACGACCAATACGTTGGCAGAGGTCTCAGATAAGCTGCTAACAGGCTCCCAAACAAGTAGAATAGGTTTCTGACAACTCACAATTTTTATGCTTCCATCTTGACGGAAACCTGGGCCATAATGGTATACGCTAATAACATCTTAACTTTACTTCCAATTTAAAATTAATTCACTTAAGTTGAGCACAGTGCTGAGTCAGCATGCACAACGATGTCTTGGCATTAAATTAAACTGAACCCTTACTTCCAAACTAAGTCTCGACATTGTTATGTAAATGCTCCAGATATCCGATCAAACAATTCTAATGGAATTTGGGCATAGTCAATGAAGCATAATGTAATATTTTCATGTGAAACATAGCAGCCAAATGCTAGCAACATTTTACACTAGCAAGAATACTGAGGAGACTTGTACGGTAGTTTTAGAAGCACAAACACCACACCATGACACAGTCAATACAATGAAGACCCACTGGTCTGATCACAGGTGCTATCGAGTGGACAAAGTGTCGTTGGTGCTAACATCTGCTGCTGGAATCAATCCAGTGTCCGACATGATCGCACGACGCGACTCCTCCTCAAAACGTTCTGGGTGCCTCACAACTGATGTTGATGACACAATGCCTCGCAGGCCACGCATCAGAGCTGAACCGAGCAAACCACACTACACTACTACTACACATACTACTACAACATGTACGGCTACTACATGCACAACCTAGTCTTTTATCTCTGTAGAATACATAATCAATCATGAGTTACTAACAGGTGCCTCATGACCGAGTCAACGACACTACACTCCACAGACTACACATCAGAGCTGTAACAGTGCAAAGCACACCATGACTACTACATGTCCTACTACTAAATGTATTACTACTACATCTACAACAACAACTACTAGTACTACTGCTACTAGTAGGTGCCTCACAACCGACGTTGATGACAATGCCCCGCAGGCTATGCATCAGAGCTGTACAGCGCAGACCACATCACACCTCTACTACATGTACTACTACTACCAGTACAATTACTGCTACAACATTATTACTACTACAATGTACTACTAAAGACACAATGTTTCGCTGACCACGCATAAGAGCTGTGCATCACATTATCCACTACCACGACCACAATTTCAAACACCATCAAGTATCAACAAACATACTTGGCAAATAGATCAATCGGTAATCTCGATCAATCATGAGTTACTTCAGGTCAGGCCAAGTGCCCACTTTAAGTGAAACGATTTTGCTTGTCGGACGCCATTTGTATGAAATCAAATGAAAAATAATGGTCAATGCATTAAAACTAGAGCTGTTACAGTTGACGCGTTAATTAACGCGTTAATAAATTAACGCAGGTTAAAAAAATTAACGCGCGTTAAAAAAATTGACGCACATGCGTAAATTTATTTCATTCAGTTACTAAATTCTGTGCAGCAAAAGTTCGGATATTCCATTAAACTGCGGTTATATGACAATCGAATGAAATCA
>Ga0056128_1000661_pt1 | contig 32980 bp, 20 predicted proteins | sample WorMetLIZISLAND2_FD_71113 | JGI IMG/M metagenome (GOLD analysis project Ga0056128, IMG submission 71113) | Marine gutless worms symbiont microbial communities from Max Planck institute for Marine Microbiology, Germany - Olavius geniculatus... ...
CACCCCGACCTAGAGCCGCGTCAAGTGCCAAAGTTTCGTCGGGCTACACCCCCTAACTCCGAAGTTATAAGCGCTCCTTTATTGCATTTTAAGCCAATTTTTAACCCCCCTTTGAAAAAAGTTTTAATGGGGGCCCCCGTCCCCGGTGGGGGTGCGCTAGTAAGACTTGGTGATTCTCTAGCGCGTGTAAAAATTTGGGGGCGCAGCACCGCCTAGGGGCCGAAATATGGTCTTCCGAAATATGCGCTTTCGGTGGGTACCATTATGAATCAAGATCTCCAAGGTCACTGGACCGAACTTCACCGGACTTGTTTCGCCTAACGCGGGAGGAATCGCGGTAGATAAAGTAAAAATCCGATTTTGAATATCTTCATCCCTTTCGGAGATATTCGCCGCCGAACTTCGAAGTCGTCCGAAATCGGGCCAAATTTTGCATGTTTTTGGCCCCTGAAATTTTTTTGGGGTGCGCCCCCCAAATTTTTTCGACCGGCATTATAAAATTGGGCCTAGTACTGACCATCGTGCAAAATTTCACGCCGGTCGACCCACGCATCTCGGAGATCTCGCGTTGCAAAAAAAATAAAAATCATGCGTAAAACATAAGTCTTTCCGAAAACTATCGTTTTCGGGCGGACTAATTAATACGGATTTTTAAAAATCATTTGACAGATATCCATAGCGTTTTACAGATTATGTAAGGTTGGTCTTCGGCAACACTCGTATAGGCAGCGGGGTCAATTCTTGCTCGTACTTTTGGCCACAAACTTTACCTTTTTGTAACTAACATTCCACCAAAATTGATTACGATTTTGTCACTTATTCAATAAAAAAACTGTTGTTTCCGCCATATATAGACGTAAAATATTTCGTTTATGTTCCGACCGTTAGATGCCTGTCGCCACGGAGCGAAGTATCGTACACAACCAGTGGATCGACGAACAGTTCCAGGAAGCTCCTCCTCGAAGTCTGCGTCAACCTCACCAGCATCCAGCGGAACTGATCAGTCTCTGCAGCTGGACATCAGAGAGCGGTCAGTTTATTACTTGCAGCACAAGCATGCGTTAAACACGCACAGTTCCGGTAGTCTAACAACAATCGAAAATGAAACCAACAGTAAGACAAGTGAGTGTGTGAAACTGTAAATTAGACATTCTGTTTCTATCCAGCAATTACATTTATTCTGCTGATAAACAAAGAAAAACTCTATTAATTTTATAATAGTCAGTCACTGTCTGTCAAATATAAACTACAAAGTTTAGAAATTCTCTAGACTTCTTTCAAGACTAAGACCAAAGCTTAGCGGAAGTTTGGGCTATAATGCGCGCGTATCACGGACCGTTTAGGCTGAACGTGGTCAATAGCAGCAAAATAATATCCCGAGTCCAGGGCAGAGATGGTCAGAGGGATTGGAAGACTTGTGTGTAACTGCAGCTGGACACACGGTTGAAGCACAGACGATGAAACTGCGTGTAGCTACAGCGAGACCACAGCGTCAACAACAACGTCGTCACTGCGGCATGACTGACCAAATTGTCGACCTCGGATTAACGCAGTCAGCAATCACCAACGCAGCCATCAACACCGGCCGTCGATTGACGAATAATCACGCTCCACCGTCAACAGGTATGCATCGTTTTCAAATAAGACCACAAAAAGCTCAGCTAGCGCTTAGATAGCAGGGCGTCAGCTTCGTGCTTTTGTCTCATTATACAGAATTTGGATTTTTGGCCCATAACACCGTGTACGTAAATGCAGTTCGATTCATGGGCGGCTACGTGTGCGGTAAAAGCGAAACATAAAACCAATACAAACTTAACATCAAAACCTAAGATTTAACATATTTGCGACAAGAACAAAACTATAAGACAAAACCAAAACTTAAAACAGGTTCAGGCTTATTATCGTAACATTAGCAAATTTTATGCACTTTATTCAACGAAATTCAAAGTACATTATCACGTGGTCGTCTTACTAAGTCGCATTACGGTTTCTGCTCGTTTGTCCGTCCCTTCTCTCTAGCCCGTACGAGCTACTTACTTAAAACGTAGAAGACGCTCGTAGTGTGAACGTTTCCCATGGCACGAATAACCGGTGTGTCAACGTGTAACTAAAAGGTCAAAGTTCAGGCGGACTGCCGCACCGTATGCCGGCAATAAACCGATGTAATATATTTTAATTATTTGAACGAATTTTGCTTGACGATGTGTGCAGATCGAGAGGTCAAGGTTAAGGTCACGTTCGATTTCGCGCACCTGGCTGAGTCAATACTGGCGGAGGCACAAAACAACTCTACTCAGACACACCTACTGTCACCACAATCGTCATCAATGTCTGTACGTGGACAATCAGCAGTCAGTGTTCCACGCACCTGTCCGCTAGGTGGCGCCGATACTTACACGCCGCTGCTGCCACCTGGGGACTCGGTCGCTAAACGTCCGGGACGGCGGGCAAGGTGAGCTATGCGCTAGCTGTGATAAGCCTTTACTATTGACTTTTACTTTCATAGTGTTAGTAAAGTATACTTTGATATTTAAGATGGTAATGGCAAAATAACTTAAATAACTTGCACAATTTTTTTCGCAGCGGACTGTGCTTCATCCTTGGCAGTCTATATTTTTGACAATTTTTTTGGATTTTAGTCGCCACTAAAATTTAGTCGATGTTTACTTCTCTCCTGGTCGAAAAATTGTGTCAAAAGAATGAGTTTCAAAATTTGTGCATTGTGTGGTCATTGGGCCACGCACTTCTTCAAAAGATTTATAAATCTCTGTTTGTGATGTTTACGGTTTGAGTAATATTTGTGTTTAGAATATTCTAAAACATGCTGTTACAAGATTTGCACACATATTTAGCAATATTTTTGTTTGCCATGTAGTCACGACTTGATACGAATAATCTATGACCAGTTTGTTTTTTGTCAAACCTATTTTAGGGCGTCGACTGCCCGGTTGTTATCTTTTTATCATGCATGTCAAAAACCGTTGTACAGTAAGTCAGCTGCATGCATGGTGTTTGCTACTAATAAGTCGTGATGCATTGCAGACGTCAGTTCATCTGTCGATTCTGCGGTCGTCACTTTACGAAGTCGTACAATTTGCTGATTCACGAGCGAACGCACACGAACGAGCGCCCGTACGAGTGTGAAGTTTGTCGCAAGAGATTTCGACGCCAAGATCACCTCCGTGACCACAGGTGCGTAAGACAGACAGACCAAAGTCCACTTTGTTCGACTTGTTGCAGTGCATGCTGCACAACGGATCCACGACAAATCGAAAGAGTTGACAACTAGTTAATAATAATTGTTAAACAAGTCCACAAATAATCAAACGTCTCCGCAACAAATCCACGTACTGATAGTCAAGATGTTGCGTGCAGCATGTTGTATGACACGTTGTCAAGTTAGACGCAAAAATCACAGTGCTCTGCAGCCTCAACCAATCAGAAACGTTTTCAGCAGTCGTTTAAACTGTTCAAAGCTTGTATTTCGCTATCGAACTTCATCGGCCGGCGATCTGGCTGTTGCATAGCTTCTGTCACCGATCTGCGACTGTGTCCTCAACACTGCACCAAGGTTGAAAAAAATCGCTCTGAAACAAAACTAAAGTTTTAACGGTTTTTCCAAAAAACCTACGAAATCTCGAAAATCCAAATTTAACGATTATTAAAAATTGTTCTTATTTGTTGTGCAATTTATGACACAAATCATACTTTGTTTCACATTGCAATCGTGATTTTTGACGTTTTGACATTATGATGTGACATCTGAATCGTAATTCTGTGTTTCTTGTCTTATTGGAAGTTCTTTGTACATTATAACTGAAAAAATCTTTTAGAAGCTTAAAAAATTCAAAAAATTTAAAAAATAAGAACTTGAAAACTGATTTTTCAAAAATTTGCTTTTTAGGCTTGCACTGCGCAGGTAGACGTCCGCTGCGCCGAAGATGCCGACGTCCTGCACCCAGACGAGTTGACAATTTGACATGGGCTGACGCGGTGAAGTGCTGTCGTTAAACGTCGGTTACTTGTACGCTGTGGTTATGTTGCAGACATATTCATTCCAACTCGAAGCCGTTTGTCTGCGCAATCTGTGGACGCGGTTTTTGTCAAGCAAGAACTCTGGCTGTCCATCGCTCAGTACACTCTGTCAAGGTATGACATAGTTCTTGAAAACGTTTATAAGAAGTTTTCTGCAAAAACGCGTTTTAACGTTTCTAAAAAATCTGTTTAACGTTTAGATAATCTTGAGTAAACGTTGAACACTTGATGTAAAAAGCCTTAATCTTTTTAATTTCCTTGCTGTGGTAGATGACGTCATCACTGCGGTGCGACGCGTGCGCAAAGACGTTCTCGCAGCGTCATCGCTTGCGAGCGCACCTGTCTACGTCACACCGGCGCAGTGACGTCACCGCCAACTCGTGCACCGATTGCTGCGCCGTTTTCCGGCGAATTACCGACCTCGAAAAACACCGCCGCGTACACCTCCGCGCAGCCGCACTAATTCCCGCAGCCAAATAGTCCGAAGCAACACGATACATATGTGCATTAAATTACCAGCGTACACATGCGGTCGTCCAGAACGCCGCATTACGCGTCTTGCCTGTCTGTCTTTTTTCTGTCTGTTTGTGCGTCTGTCTTTCTTTATGGAATAAAAGCGTAAGAAAAAACACACTTTGTGTGAACGTTCTCCTCGAGATATGAGTAACCACTAACCGACGGGCCATTTTTCAGTTTAAAATGTCAAAAGTTAAGATCACCGGACATAACAAAAACTGAGAAACTGCCGATTATCTGGCAAACATGTTTATATGCGCGTTGCTGATATAAAGCTTAGGCGCGTCTGGTAACTTAGCAGCTATGAGCGGCTTGCAGCAGCTAAGCAACTGGACACTCGGCTACGACAAGCCGCTTCGAGCCTGTCGCAACGTAAAAGTTTTACGCTATGTAACAGTTTAAGCTAACATCCGGGCTTCTGAATGTATCATTTTTAGATGAAAGTTGAAAAATCACTGATCTAAAACATTAGTGCAAAATCGGTTTCTTAATTACTATTTCTACTTGAAACTCGCCTATTACAAGCAGCAACAGCCATTTTATTGGACAAATTGACGTCACGTTCGTCTGCGCTAGCCGCTAACGTAGATTGCTGTCTGACGAAAGTTGTAGCGGCTTGCAGTGTATCGCAGCCGAAATCTCGTAGCCGCTAAGTTGCCAGACACGCCTCTTGTTTAGCGCACGGCTTGTTTAGCCTAAAAGATGGCATGACTGTTTACTAATTTACTGTCAAAGGCTCTCAAGAGACGCTCTCAACTGGACAGACGGTCGCACATTATGTCGGCACTTAACGCCGAAGTTGCTTGTAAAAATACGCGAGTAGGTCAGCTAACAATGATTATTTATTATGATCTGATCAGTAATATCATCACTATTACACGACAGTTATTGTTATATAGCCCAATGATTTTCAGCGATCCCGTTTACAGTTTCTTTCGTTCCAGTTTAAATGCACTTGTCAAATATACGGTCCCTAACTGTTCACGTTTTGCGGATTTCTTTGGCGCGTTCTCACATCTTTCTGTATGCGTGTTGTCAGGATTATAGAATAACTTTCAACTTTTTAAAAATCTTTACCCAATCCGATATACACGGTGTTTCATAAAAAGAACTTTTTTGTTTTTTTTCCATAATTCACTCAAATGATGATCAATTTACACAAAATTTCGTAGCGAAAAAAATGCCAGCAAAATATAAGTGTGCTCAGAAAACTATCGTGTCCGGGCGGACGAACAAGGGCAATCTCGTTCATGGCGGCGTTGTAAGATAAAAAAATTGAAAGCAGAAAGTTAAGAATTTCCACCACATCACATGAGATGCGGGTGCTCAGAATGAGATCGTTTTTCTAATATTTCTCCAAAATAGAGATTTTTAGCAAGAAAATCTGCATTTATGGAAGAAAATTGATAACTTTCCGACAGGGTTAAATTTTGGTGGGGGTGCCCTCCCTGCGACGACGCCACGCCACGCCCCTCTTCCTAAATATGAACATGATGCACGCAGTAGTCGTATCGCTGCAAGAGAAGTGTGAGCGATATCTGTCACTCGTGAGTGAAGAGATGGCTCGTAACGATAGGCAGGGCCCCGCTGCTATTTCCAGTCTACCTAATCCACGCTGCTGCAGTATCTTCCCTCCATGGTCACCGCCCGCCTCCCATCTCTAATTCCACGCTCATCCCATGGCTGAGTTCATTGTCTCCGACACGCTTATGAGTCAGCTTATCTGTGGCACAGCGGGGGTTAGCGTTCACGTCAGGAATATGACCAACCGAAGACTACAACTGCGTTAAGAAACACGTAACAGATATTTCAAATTCTGGTGTTAATGTTAATTGGGTGGGACGCTTACTTTTGCTGGTATAATTATATTTTTTGGTTGCTGTTTTTCCAGTTGTTACTTTCGTTTGCTTATCTGTGAGCTGAGACAATAATGTATTACGACCCTTGATGTCGTTATATCTAGTCGTTTCATGGTTATCACTCAGGTCTTATATAGATGTTTTCTGTAACCTTTTTCTCTGTCTATTTATTTTGTATTTGTTTGTTTGCTTGTTTATTTGCTATCATTCATGATAAATAAACATGACGACTGAGTTGAACATCGAGAATTCGTGTTTTAAAATCAGTTGTTAAAATGGTGAATGTTAATTTTTTTACAGAATTTGCAAAATACAGACTATTTACAATAAACATTTTTCTATTCAGTTATTGGGGTTTGGGTTGTACTTTGTACAGTAAAGACAGATGTGTGTTGTCTATTTCTGCCTTACGTCATTATGTAAACGAATAAACTCCGTTTTCTTGAATACGTTAAACTGCTTATCTCAAACATGTTAATATAACTACAGCATCGTGTGCATAAATCTGGATCCAGATGGAGTTACAGGGATCGGATCCCTTCTTAGTGCACGCAAAATTATATTTTATTATTTTTTATTTAGTTCGTTTGAATTTTATTTTCAGTTTTGTTGTCGACGCAAAGCTTAGCTCTGCGAATAACCAAATTTCAAAATTAAAACTGTTTGCGAATTTCAACGATTTTGTTCAAAGTTGTAAAAAGTTTGAACTTTGTAATAATTATTAAATTAAAAAAAATAATAATAAATCTATGTAAAACCCGATTACTTTAACATTATAATTTTCCCAAAATTGTCCACTTTTCAAAGCTTACATATTTTATAACTTCAGATATCGAATGGAATTTAAAAAGTGCGGAGGCCCCGCTCCCAGTTTCTTCGGTTTGCTGGAAGTTTTTTACCGTAACATTCAGACAAAAGTTATAATCCCCACTTCATCACATTTATCAGTGTTATCCTAGCTGCTGATGCTGCTACTAGTAGTGACGTCTCATCGCATCAAGAGAAACCCGCAGCTTGTTTGATCAGTCGCCAAGCACTGATGCACCTGCTTTAACGAAAAACGCTTAAACGCTATGAGCGAGATTCGCTTAAACGTTTAGCAAACGTAATTTTCTTTTGGCTGATTACTTGAAAACGCGAAATTTAGGGTATACAGTTATAGTTCGCGTGACACGAAATGAACCGAATGAACTGCATAAATCAACTTAACGTTGCTGTCTTTATTAAACCTATTGGTTGAATTTTGTCTGCCATATATTTTTCCATCGTATGCTACCGTCCAGTTCTGTTAAAATTTGTTATTTTAACCGTTTAGCAAACTATCCGTTTCGTGCAGCAATATCGCACGATGAGCCATGGCAGTTAGCAGCGCGCGCGGTCATTTTGGCGTCTGTACGGCCCCCGTGAGACTCAAATGATGCGCCATTATTGTCCGCGTTGTCGTCACATTTAGATCTTTCACGTCCAATTAATCGCACTCCTACAGCCAACGAGTACGTGGTCGTACTATCAGCAGAGCAGATCGTGTGGGGGTGGGGCTGATTGGGGCGTGGTGCCTTGTAAGGTGAATTATCGGCGTGAACGATCGCTTACAAACCATGTAAAGCGAGCCTAATGGTCGCAGACTTCAGTGAACGTTGAGGACAAACGCTGTTCAGCTACTGCAAACTTCTGACTCACGACTATGACATAACAGTTACGATTACGAAAGTTAGATTTCACTAAATAAATAAATGAATGTCATCCACTATAAACAGTGAAGAACAACTACAATACAAACTTGAGTTATTTCGATCTTCCAGATTAAAGTTTTGTTGCATTTGTACAAGTTACAATAAACTGACGACAGATGTGCGACAAACAGGAAGTCTACAGCAAATTCACGACAAGTTGTTGTACCACAATTTCCACAAATCAATACTAGAAAGCAGTCGTAGCCCGCAGGTAGCCCGCAGGTACCTCCGCCAAGGCAAAGCTATTCGCCAGGTGGCGTCACCATTTTCGCTTTGCCAGCGGTTCCCTTATGCCCCTTATAACGCAATGGTAACGAAAATTTCAAAGTGATCCAGAATTCAGGATTCCTGCCGGATTACCCCCAAAATTTAATCACTGGTAGTTCATGCCATGCCCGACATACCCTCAAAATTTCGGAAATATCCGTCCATAACTTTTTGAGTTATCTTTGTGACACACAGACAAACAGACAAACAAAAACCGGCAAAAACATAATCTTCTTGGCGGAAGTAATAAAATCGAAGGCCTAGGCCTATGCCTACAAAATAGGCATAGGCCTACAGCTTCGCCAGCAAGCCCAAGCAAATCGAATAGTGGACTGGAGTGGAGTTAGGGCTATCGCCAGAGAGACATGCAGACAGAAAAGCGTGAAGTCAGTTAACAGCAAAGCATGGCAAGTCATTAGCGAGTCTGCGCTCTACAGCGCTGACGACGAACAAGACATCAGTAGGCCTACTAGTGGTAGTGGTCAGCACTAAATGACCCACCGGACTAAAGATGACCATTACAGAGTGACCACTGACCAGCGTTACGGAGGTCACTGGACGAGTATTGAGCGCCGGTCATAAAACATCTGCTCACTGTTGTTGTTGTCTTGTTTAATCAAATTCACGGGAGCCTGGCGCTGCCGATTGTTTCTCGCTTCATTCGACAGCAGCGTTCGTGTCACATACGGGCATACGTCCAGATTGCATTCGCTGAGTGTAGACTACAGTCAACTAACGACTTGTTTTAAACGACCTACCAGTTACCACACAGGTCGTCTACTAGTTCGTAGTTCGTACTAGAGACTGGATTAGCCCAATAATGATCCTGGCACAATGATGACACCGCTGGTCCCAAATCTAATCACGTGTTCGCTGCTAAATGACGACTTTTGTTTCATTCTGCCCCTTGTTATTAATTAGGCGGCTACAGCGTACAGCGTCAAGTTAAACGACAAATACGAACAGAAATCGTAAAATAATAAATCATAGTGTCGGTGCCTGGTTCGCCAAGTTTGACGTCGACAGCTATGGGCCTATACCACGCAGCTTTGCATTTACGTAATTTATTTGTCGACATTAGTTTGCCTCTGCTGAAAGAAAGATGAAAAGTTATATTTACGTTGATTCTGTCTGTCGCTTTGCCGCCTACTCGATGGCAGTCGATAGTAAAAACAGGCGCCTACAGTGGCGGTTGTAGCCCGCAATATCAGGGTGGGCAACGCCCCCATGGCGAGCGCGGTAGCGCGAGCCTATAACGGGGGTCTGGGGCAGCGCCCCCAGCCGGGTCCAAGTGCAGAGCCCCTGACGAACCAGGAAGTCAGGGGACCAGGAGGCAAAGCCCCCTGAAGCTGAAGAACTTTTGGCTTTTGGACGTTCAATGGGAGCCGCAATTTTGGCCATTTTTCTAAAATTTGCAAACGCAAATAAATGAGATATTTGTGTTATCTTTGCAAAAATCATTGATGGCAACGAAACTGGGGACGGGCAAAACTTGGGTGGGGCTGTGCCCCCCGGCCCGGGTCTAAAACTGCCACTGGGCCCCTAGCTTAATAGACCTAATATAATTATTTTACTCCATAGCTAGTTAAATGCCGTCGAAGTATAGACTAAGAGTAACTGCTGACAAAAAGTGAAAGACCTTTTTGTCAAGATCAAGACCAAGACAAGTGTTTTGTTCTCGAGGCGCCACGCCACCTTCGTCTCGAGGATTACAGCACTGGAACGAATGCATGCGCGGTCTGACCTACCTTAGTCATAGCGATCACATCAGTGGCGTAGCCAGAAATGTGAATTGTGGGGTGCCTCCCCACCCTTTGCCCTTAGTATCCCCTTCCCTTCGCTCCCCTCCTTTCCTTTTACTCCCCCTTCAGTTTTAAAATAGGACCCCTAAAATAAACGAAGGGGACCTGGGGAAGCGCTGTGAGCTCCCACAGCGGGGTGTGAGGTGAAGCCTCAGCCATTGACATCTAATTTGGTGCAACATACTTTAAAAGATGCCATCTGGTAGCAAAAATTTCAATTATTTACCCGAGAATCAACCAGATCCAAAATTAAGTGCAGTTTGAACGTGTATTTATGTTTTGTCTGAAGGGATTGGGGGTGAGCACCTTAGGCGCCCTTGTTTACGGCACTGGCTATTATATCATATACATACGCGATACGCACGATAATTTACTCAATCAACTTGTATGACGGATCTGACAAACTATTATTTTGGCAAAAAATACATCTGTGGCATAGCAACTACGAATCAGGTCACATCGTAGCGCCGTTGTGACATATGAGCACCAATAATTAATAAACTGTATCAAATGTTAAATCTTTTGTATCACACTATAGGCCTACTCTGTTATTGATAACGGTCAGCATGCATCGATTCAACAAATCGACAACAACGGTTGCTATCAACAGTCCACAGGGAGGACGATAAAAACTAAGCTACGAAGTTTCCTAACTGTACAAATTCACGAAATAGACTTAACAGATCAATTTAAACAATTGTTATTAATTCACTGACACGCTCAGCTAGAAAATAAACCACACATCGTAATGGCCGCCCCACGATGGCGTAATTGTGAGAAGCATGCATTTTGTCGCATAAATTTTGGCACTGAAAAATTTAAAATTTGTCCAAAATTCCAACATTTTTTGGCAGAAAAATCCCCATTTTAGAGAAATTTTGGGACATAATTAAAACTCTGAGCACCAATCATCTTCTCTGTCGGAAATTCACAGCTGACTGTCAGATAATTGCAACTTCCTGTCCCCAACCTTTTAACCCACAATGATCCACGGCAGGTTATGCTCAAACTCTGGTATTATTCTTCACCGTTTGTGGATCAGAGTTCGCCAATTACATCTTCGTATGTGAAGACTGCAGTTCGCAATGTCACTTTCCCAATAATCAATATCTTGTTCCATTCTGGAGATATTCATGACCAACGTACAGACCAATGTTGTCCCCTAAATGTTACGGAGAAGACCCACACATTTTGAGACCAAGTTTTCAAAATGTGCCCCATTTTCGATCATGTGGCAAAGTTTTGCAAAGACTGGTCCAGGGAACCCTCGGACCTCAGAAAATATGCGCTGAAAAAGCATTAGCAGTAAAACATCATGGCATGTGCTTGCTTACCTAAGCAATGCTAGCTATAATAAAACAACCATTAACAAATGATACCATCACACGTTATTAAACACTTTGCAACACCGCCTTGTAAAATAACTAACTGCTAACATTATATGTCACACGGTTGACAATATGCAATGAATGAGGTTGCAACAATAACTAGATGGCTTGTTTTTCTGCATCATCCTACGCAAACTGTACACATGTGATATGCTAAGGGGATCACAGCACGGCTCAACAGCAACAAAAATTTACATGAGAAAAATACTTTCAAGTGTTGTATGAAACAGATTTTGCATTCGTTCTGCCAAAATGTCACCAAAATATGGAACCGTATCTCACATACAGATTACAGTCACATCAACTGCTGCTTGCAGTTCGAGTCCACATGCCAAATTTTTAATCTTCGCGCGCTACGTTTTTAACGTAGCGAAGAGGAGTATATGAAATCAGTGTAATATTGAGGACCGACCGACGACCGACCTCTGTTTCTGGAAGAGCTTTCCTGCAGGGAAGAACTTCAAACGGCCATATCTCGATAACGGTGCTAAATAGACGTATAGTCACAATGGACCACCATTAGGAAGTCGCCCACCGCGAGTCAAATGGTCACGTGACCAATGACGTCACGTGACCCCAAAAGGTCAAGGTCGTGGCCCCACTATGTTTGAGGTGCCATTATCTCCATAGCGGTGCTAGATAGACGCATGCATTGAGTATAGCAAAACAAATGGCAACTTGCATCATGGACCATTATTGGAAATTTTTTTCCATCAGTTCACAGAATCCTGCCATATTTTACTAGCTTTTGGAGACAATTTCCAGTCATTATTAGTATAACTAGAAGCGCCCCGCCCTATATGGACGGGAGTTTTCCGCCACGGTGCGCTAAGCTGACGGGTTTGGCAGAATCAGCGAGGAAAAAAGTCTTGGCAACTCAACCCCCCAACAGAAATATAGTTGTCTGTTACAACCTGACTGTTAACAATGTACATGCATGCTGCTCTGAGACTAAAAATGAGATCTATGATAAAAAAAATTGCCATTAAACTCTCATCAGGCCGACTAGGCGTCATAGCGCAAGCGGCGGGAAGCAGAAGCGACAAATGCCTCACCAATTACAGCCTGTCGGAAAATGTTCTCGTCAGAAAATTTTCCGTCAAAAATATAAAATTTGGGACTAAAAATTCCACACTGAGGAATAATCGAAAGGGGGGAGGGAGGAAATTAGTTTTTTTTTCAGTAGCTGTATCTCCTCTGTTGGAAATTTGCAGCTTCCACTGTCTTACTTTTCTAACCCAAGACGCCGATGCCTCTTAGTTTCTGACATTTGCCTCCCTCACTCTTCCGCCTGCTGAGGTTACACGGTGAGTGAATAGCATACGCCTATTGGCCATTCAGTGCCAGTTAAGAGTACGATCACGAGGCATACTAACAGAATAATAACAAGATACAACGTAAGTAACAATATATGACAACAGGGCAAGACAAACAAGAAATTTGAGCTAATGCTCACGAGATGCGCGAAAGCCTATAGCAGTTCCGGTTCAGTAGTTTAACTGAAAATTGGGGTGTTCGCGCTAAGTTAATAAACAAATACCAAATTCTCTATCTGGATAGTTTAACGATAGTTCCGCGGCGCCACCTTGTGAATGATATAGACTTGTGCTGCAGCCCAAAATCGCCAAAAAAATCCATAAAACCCCCTATTTTGGCATTCTAGGTCATTCAAGGTCATCGAATTCGGCGCCAATCGAGAGCCAGTGTACGACTTCGTATTAGTGATTAATAGTAACCTAGGCCCTATTTCGCACCGTTACTGAGATACAGCAATTTATTGGCCAAAAATCGCAAATTTTGCCCACCCCCTCTCATTTAGCGCCCTCGTTTGGGGTGACCCCCTTCGAATTTATGGAAAAGCTTTACGGTTCCTGAAACTAGATTCTTCCAGGCAGCCGAAGGTGAAGATTTGGTGACTCTAGCTTGCCATGCTTTTGACTGATCCACCCGTGTGACAGACAGACGGACGGACAGAAATGCGATGGCTAAGACGTGCTGAAAGCAGTAGCTGCTTTTGCGTGTAAAAAGCACCGGCCAAACTATGCACCATCCGAACTAAAGCATCATATTTACTACGCTAGTACCACGCTACTGAACATCGCTGTTGCTCCAAAATGAGAAGATAAAAAATTAACAAAAAACAGTTTGCTTGGTAATATCTTTTTCCAAAACAGACTTTTGGGCATTTCCAAAATATTTCCACGGGAGATGATCAGGTTTTCAAGTCCAAGAAAGTGTGTAATATTCCACTGTTTCTTGAGCATACACCAAAAACATTATTCTGATCTTCATTAATGTCTAACGAAAGTCTGTACAGTGACGAACTGCAGAAAAATCCATTAAAATCCACAGAGTAGTAGGAAAAATCATAGAAACATACTTGTCTGTTACAAATGACCACAGAAATTATACCAATAAACATATTTGACGCTACACAGCAATTTTACACAATTTGCACAGAAGCTGCTTTCGCAAAACCAAGAATATAGTCTTTGTGTGACTGATCAGAGGGTACCTTCACACCTTATTATTTAGTGCAATATCAATACTTAAACTAAAAATAAAATAAAATAACAACTAAAATACTTTCTTGCCCATCAACTACAATAACAAAATAACAAAAATAACAAAAAAATAGTGAAAACTCAGATAAGATTAGTAGATAACTCATCTAATAGAAACATAAGAATATGCTGAAGAGTAGCGTCATGACAGGGAGGCAGAGATCCACTAAATTTTAACGTATCTGGAAAAAATTTTCATCTCATCACAATAATTTTTTTTGAAAGCAATAGACGATTGGGACCCAAAATCCCCACATTCTGGTAAGTTGCAAAAAAACTAAAATTCTGTAAAACCCGTATCTTCTGTCCAAAATTTTCAGTTGTTTGTCGAAAGCTGAAACTGACTGCTCCACTGCCAACTCACTGTTCTCAAAGTATCCGGACTTAGATTAAAAAATTTTTGACATCCAGCTGCAGGCAAACTTTGTCGGATTTACATTCTCACAAGCATGATGCTGATACTAACTACATAACACTGGGCACATCGAGACTAGCGACTTGCAAGATGAGCATTTAACTTTCAAATTCACTATAACTCTAAGCATTTATCACTGGATTATACCAAAAAAAACAAACTACATGCAAAAACAACATCACCTATGGGGTAGCAGTGAAAATGTCACACTGCGCACACAATTTTTTGCGAAATATTGACGACAAAATGTATTAAGCGCATTAGAGATCTTTTTTAGTATGCATTATATAAATTTACACTTTACTTACTTACAATTAAATGCAAATGTGTCAAAAAACCTCAGCTGATCCAACAGGGAGTGGAAACAGAATATATGTTGATCAGTTAGTTTCTCTTCGCTGCTCTAGAGCCCTCTGTCCTCCAACAGACAGCATTATGAGATTGATGCCTGTCTGGAGGAAAACAGGGAAGATTATTAGAACTGGAATTACTATTAAATATGCACAATTATAATGGCAAGTTCTTACAATTTTAGGTTAAGGTCGTTTCTGTGTTTTTTTTTGGTTTCATATTAAGTTTACAGGTTTTTCTGTAAAGGTTAAACTTACTGTTCTGTTATTATGCGTACGTGCATTTGCCTGGAAAGGCCGTCCCCGAAATAACCTAAACTGTGTCGGGTGGGATGTTAAACCCTCTCACTCACTCACTCACTCGCTGCACTAGAAGTATCCTGATTTGGATTAAAATTTCTGAAATCTGACTGTAACCAAACTTTGCCTGATTTACATTCTCAAATTCAGCTGAAGCCGCCAGCATTTGGGACAAAATTACTACACTGTGTCTCAAAAAAACATCATCGACATTTTTGACTGTAACTTTAAAAACTATTATCAGAATTTGATAATTTTTGGTGCAGATATTCCTGACACAACTTGCCATCAAATGACCGTTGAGTTTCCCATCTCATCCAATGTCTGCTTCTGCACTACCTATGGAAATCAGATCAAGCCAAATATGTGTTGAAATAAACAGAAAACCTGAAAAATCATCCCCAACATTATCGATGGTAACTAGAAGAAAGATTAGCAGATTTTAATAATTTTTGGCAGAAATATTTGTGACACAACTGGCTATTAAATAGGTGTTTTAGTTTCCACCTTACCTAACGTCTGCTTTTGCACTACCTGGGAAAAGCAGACCCAGTATAATACGTGTTAAAATGAATGAAAAATGTCGATAAATTCCATCTATCTTAATCTGTAGGCCCCGACAGCCGATCTATTACAAGGTTTGACTGTCATGCAGCAGTGTGTCTACCAGATTAAGTTTAGGAAAGTCTGTGAAGTTAAAAAGCGACTGGTAGAACCTGGATTGATCTGGAGCAGAACTTTATCGATACTGCTGTCAATGAATGGAGAAAGCGTCTCCTTGCCTGTGTTTGCATAGTGGGCTAACACTTCAAGCAGTTTTACTGCAGGCAGTTTAAAAATGAACAACAGGATGAAATGTCAGCCAAAGAGTCAGAAATGTGAACAAAATGTGTTTTACGTCTAATTTTAATTAAGCAATCATATCGCATTGGATAAAGTGATATTTCGCTGGTTGTGTTTTCCCCAGGTAGTGCAAAAACTAACGTTGGGTAAGTGGGAAACTGAATGGCCATTTGATGGCAAATTGTGTCAGGAATATTTGTACCAAAAATTATCAAAATCTGATAATTGGTTTTCATGTTACAGTCAAAAATGTCAGGGATATTTCTTTTGAGACACAGTCTAAGACTCACACAACCATTGATTTGCTGTTACAATCTAAGTCAAATAATACAGCAATAATTTAAACGTATACTACAATGTGCAGATGCCAACACTCTGCAATAATGAATGCACTCTTAGTTATGTCAGTAATGTCATTATGTTAGTTCAACGTGTTACAATTGACAGTGTGTCTAAATATTACACCATTCAAATGATAATAAGCCAAGACTAGTCTCATCACATCTAGATGCAAATTGTCTGAATGCACTGCACCTGTTTCAAAATTCACCAAAATGAGCAACAACATATTTTAACTGGGTCAAATTTGCCAAAAATGACAGAAAGCTAAATGAATATACACTTAAACTTACGACAATGACCAGAGGCAGCACAAAATACATGTATAGCAGCCAATCGTAGGACTAGATCCGGTACATATTTACTGACGGCACTAAGTGAATAAAATTACAATGATTCGACTTCTGCCAATATACAGAACAGATTGCTACAGTTAATACAACTTAATAGCAATCCACCCACAATAACACACAAAAGCATGCACAAATGAACAGCATTTGCATGAAACTAGTACTATAATGTCATACAGAACGTTGGAAGCAGAAAGTAAAACTTAATGCAAATTGTAATTTACCACAAGGAACGGCAGTCGTAAAGAAAATGACACCAGAGTGCAAAGAATTCACCACCGCATAATCAGCGTATGCACAACCTGGAATGGAAAGAAGCAGACTTCGTAATATTTACTGCAAGTTATGCTACACACAAACACAATATCCGCATTTAATGCATTAGAAATCATCCAGCCTGTCAATACGCTTATTCCGAAATAAGCCAATAAGGCCAGATTGCTCCAAGTTTAAGGAATATATAAATTAAGGTCCAGTTTTTCCATCGCTAATCAAATCAAATTTGATCTCCGATTTACTGATCTCCGATTAATTTGATGTTCAGAATTGATCGTCAATCAACTGTGTTTCGTTTTTCCATGCATTTTCTATGTCCAATTATGTGATCGGCGATTAGCTGATCCGCCGTCAACTGAGCCTACTTTATGCCAATCTGATTGGCTGACAGTGACCTCAATTTGCGGTGATGCGCTAAATTACCCAGCATGCGCTGCTAGTGGGCGTCGTAACCAGTAAGCATCGTCATAGCAATGATATCAGCGATATTGTCCATATCATCTGCTGTCAAAAATACGTTCTATCGCAAATGAATACGGGAGCGTCTATCCATTCTTCACAAAACACCATGCGCAGTGTAAATTGACCAGTAGTGACTGATCGCCATGCCTGGAACTTCATTTTAATGTGTGAATTACCATTCTGACCAGCGCCGTGAAGCAATGTTTCTGGTGCGCATAAGCAACGAACTGCAGATTGTCACATTTTAATCGTCAATTATCTGACTTGATCCGCCAATATTCAGCCATCAACTCGATGGGAAATTTGATGGACGATTAGTCGCTAATTGGTGATGGAAAAACGATTATTGAGATGACCTCAGATCAAGTCCGAAAGTTAACTGGAGATCAATTTGATCGGCCATCAAATGTGCATGAAAAAACGGGACCTAAGACTTATAAGCTGGATGAGGGTGCCCTTCCCATTACTCAATCAGCAGGTCAGAAAACGTATGGTGCTAGAAGCTGTTGTTTTATGCAATCGAGTTGAAAAGCTTTATTTTCCATAACTCTGTAGCATCTATAGTATCAAAACCAAAAAAACAACTAAATGCAAGCCTGCAACTGCTCATCAACAACGTCGAACAACAACTGCAAAGGACGGAAAACCACAGTCACAGTGGATGCTTTTATTTAGCAAAAGTAACACTAAAACAGTCCAAATATGTCAGAGGCAAGACTAAACAAACAAAAACAAATATAACAATGGCCAGATGACCCTCCGCTAAAGCTAAGATGCACCTTTTTGCTGAGTAATGGAAGATTCTGAACTGTGAAGAAAACCATGGATTAATTAGGCCCAGCCTAAACAACTTATCAGATATGGTCCATTTGCCAGGCATATTACTTATTAAAAAAGCTTAAAGTCTGATAATAAAATGCTTTCAGATCTTACACATTGTCCGTTTCATCATCATCATCATCATTTATTTTGTCAACAAAGCAGCGTATAAAAATACATACAGTGGTGCAACACACTCTTAGCAAAAACTAATGTACTTGCTAAGGGCAAAATTTTACGCCACATTTCATTTTGAAGAAGCTGTATGGTTCTTAACGATTAATTTAGTTGCTGATGCATATTTGTTGGAGTAATATACCGTAGCAGTGTGTAATAAACTGCTGTACCAGTAGACCCGTATCATCAGTCGTTGATGGCTACATTTTAATAAATATCTACAATTCTACATACCATATATCACTGACTATAGCCTGACTATAACCACAAGCAGCAAACATCAAATGAACGAGTGACATGGGAACTGAGATAGTACAAATCGAAGCATTAAAACAGATAACGATTAGAGCTGTCTCACGATTAACTTCTTAGCAATGTTGATAGCACAATTAATTATTTTAATTAAACGTTATTCGCGGTTGTGTTGCGGGTAGGTGTCATCAAATATCGAAAAACCATCTGGCGGCCATATACAGGCATGCCATTTATTAGCAACAAAACACTGAAAAACACCCCGAGCTTCACAAAGTAAACAGGACAGGTGACACAGGAGAAGGTTGATTTCAACATTTCGTTTTTAAAGAGAGTTCTACCGGTTTCCAGTGCCCTTTGTTGACACTTTTGGTAGTGTTTATACCATAGGAAAATAAAATTGGCTGTAACAAATAAATTTTTGGTCACCAATGACATAAACTTTTTAAAATGATGACTATTAATCCACTAACGCATGTTCATTTGACAGCTCTAATAAAGATACATCACACAGCTGACTCGCAGTTCGACAACGATATACTGAGATACAACAAGTGGTTAACGAAGGACGGGCAAGACATCGGTAAAGAGTAAGTGATGGATCTGTTGTAACGATGACAGGTCTGACACAGATGACGTTGCTGTAGCTATGATCGCTTGGTCTTCTCACCTGAACGCCGCACGGGCGGCGCAATGAGCAACCATGCGATAGTCACGAGGACGACTCCGTGCATCCAGAAATACAGCTGCCTGTTAGACACATTCAAAGCACTGCAGAACATACTCAGACGGAAACATTGCTAAAATAATAATGATGATGTCGATGATGATAAAAGAAAAACAGAATAAGAGCAACCAGGCTGTAATCATGAGGACGGTGCCATGCACAGACAAATACAACACAGCAGAGAAGGGGCTACACATATACAGGGTGCACCAATAAAAAACGCAGCACTTTACTTTTGTCTATATCTTCGCCAACTATTGACCAATTTTTCAAAATCCTTTCACTGGCACAGTCTGCAGACAATTTGCAATGAGGCAATTATTATATATCCCACTACACCATAAATGCATTTCCACACTACCTTGTAAAAAATAAATGAAATATAAATGTATAACGATAATAGCAAACAAACATTTTGATAAAATTAAAGAAAAACACTTAAGACCGACATTGCGGTGAACGATTCGTGTGACACAAGACTGTGTGGGTCCAACACAGTCTAGCGTCATATGGATCATTCACCGCAATGTTCGTCTGGGGTGTTTTTTCCATTTACCTAAATCTTTGTTATCATTGTTAGTTTTTTCTTACACTTATATTTCACAAGGTAGTGTAGAGATGCATTCACGACGTGGAAGGACATGTAATAATCGCGTTATTGCAAAATGTCTGCAAAGTGTGTCAGTGTAAAAATTTTGATAATCCGTCAATAACTGGCAAAGATATGGACATAAGTAAAGTGCCATGTTTTTCTTCTGTAAAGTGCCATGTTTTTTTTCTGGCCCACGTTGTACAAAATAAGATAATGATAATGGTATTGAAATGTAGCAACCAACAGCGGTAAAACTCCACTCATAACTTTTTAATAGACCCTGCAAATAAACAAACAGTAAACAAACTCTGACAAAAACATAAATTCTGTCCTCTCAGCAAAGGTTATAATAAAATGTACCTGTAGAACTCAATGGACGTCCAGAACTCAAGCAGAACAAATGGCACCGTGATGTATGCGATTGCTACTCGCGTTGCTACGAACGTCAGAACATCGTAGAGATATGCCAGCTGAGCACTTGACTGGAACAGTGGCCGAACATGCCGTCGCACCTAGAAAAACACGACGTGTCACATCGTGACATTCATAACGAAACCATTACAAAATCGCGTGGCAAAACCGCATATGCAATACAGAAGATGTTGCCTTAAATGGCCTCAGTCATGTTTCAAAGTCCATTAGGTGACGCTGTGATTTGCTTTTCGGCCACGCAATCAGGCTCGCAGAGGTATGCTCACCGAGAAAACCTCGACACATCTGGCTCTGCAGTGCCACGTCGACATGACACTAGATTGTCCCCCTGACCATAGATAAAGATGTCATCAACTCAAGGCCACTCCCACTCGACCAACTTCGACAACATTCTGACAAGCCAAGCCTTCAAATGTGTACCTATGGGAATGATGATGATGATGATGGACAAATTAACTTTAGCATGGCTTTAAGTCCTAAGACTACAAGGACATGTAAAAATAAGCCTAAACAGTGAAGTCACTAGTAGTCAGTGCAATGAGACATTGTTAGTCATGACTGTAAGACCAGGCACAAAGTTCGGTTTTCAGTCTGCTGCGGAAAACTTGCAACAACGGAGACGACCGGACTGACTCCAGCAGACTGTTCCAGACCGATGCAGCAGTCGCTGGAAAGGTGCAGTCGCCAATGGTAGAACGCACAGTGCGTGGAACGACCAGCACTGATGACACTACAGTCATCGATGACTATACGTTACTGACATCAACAATATGTAAGCAGACTATAAAATCAATTGTCAACAAATGATAACAAAAACACCCTCTCACCACAGATTACAGTCAGTGTTAAAAACCACAGAGATTACCACTGTTGTCAGTTTAATACAGTCATAAATAATCTCAAAAGACAAAGACTTGCCAGCTAAAAGGCACGTACAAAGATGATCCCACTGAAAAACATCTTGAGAATTCAGTACAACTATACCGGAATGTTAACCGTTAATTATGATTAACACTGCTTGACATTGCGAAAGAATGGTTAAAGCCGAAACTTGCCAGTCTAGAGGCATGTATGAAGATGGCCCCACTGAGGAAGGTGATGTAGTAGCCAGGGTAGAAGCCATGCCAGAACGCACTGAACAGGAACACGGCAAACGTGCTGTGACAACGCTCATAGACAACGTAACGTAACCATAGAGATGTCATCTTGTTCCAACTGTCTAGTAGGACCTTTAGACTTGTTGAAAACTACAACACATGAGACCAATACCAGACCACTTTAGTATTCGTAGCAGCAGCAACAGCAGCAGCAATATTACTAGTTAACTTCGTGGCATAATCAGTGATGTCACATTCTTCCAACTGTCTAGCAGAACCTTCAGGCTTGTTCAAAACTACAACAAATCAGCAACAACAACAAAAGTGGACACAGTAGTAGTTAGTATTAGTGGCAACAGGAGCAATACTCGACAGTATTAATTTGATAACACTGTTTAATAATAAAACACAGTAAATTCATTTTTTTTCACAACAGATGATTAAATTATTACATAAAATTAATAAATTAAGTACATCACTACATCGTCAGATTTTTGGTGTTAGCCCAGGTAAAGAGGCTTTCTCCTTAATTCCAGTTAATTCCAATGGGTTTTGACGTGAAAAGTTTTACGGTCTGATTGTTCTTCCCGACTCGCAGTAAACAGCACAAAATACGTGAATAACAAATAATTATATAAAAAATAATAAAAATATTACATTACCTTACAAAAAGTACATTTGCTTTTAACAAATAACAATCACTAAATGCAGAAGATGAGTTCATCATTCCTACTTCGACATAGAAGACCTCTGCATTGTCAAGTAAATTCCACTTGGACCGACCGTTCTCATCATAGCCACTGAAGCCCAGTCCGGCACTGTAGTTGACCGACTCACCTGCATTGCGTACACCACTTACCGTGTACTGCTGACAAATGCGGTGATCAAACAGGGGCAGAGTGGGGATGGCAAGTAGAGGGTTTATTATAACTGACAGCTGACCAACTTACATGCACAGTGTGCACCACATACCTCGAGAAATTTACTAACAGCACATAAAATGCCAATGGCTAACTTGAAATACAAAACTCTATGAAAACGGAAAACAAATTAAGTTAATAAAACTGACATGTTGCAACTGCTGACCTTTCCCAGTAACTCAAATAAGTAGAAGCAATATACAACAAGAAAAACAAAATACATCGCACATAGTAATAATTAATCATTAATTAAAAAACAACTTTGACAATGAAAAAGGGGCAATAATTATTAATCTTAAACACACACGCATCTGTTATTAGCTGTAACCACGATTAAGCCTATTTTTACGAACGTTCACAATTAATTTCTAATTTTACAACTTTTTCAATCCACACAAACCCTATCATCAGTGTCTCAACATAAAGAAACTAGAAAAGCAGTCAGAGACCGCAGACCTTCGATAACCGCCATGTTGTTCGCCAGGTGGCAGCACCATAATCGGTTTGGCAGCGGTTTCCCTTATGCCCCACTGAAAGCAATGTTAACAAAAATTTCAAAGTGATCCAGAATCCAGGATTCCTTCCGGATTACCCCCAAAATTGAATCACTTGTAGTTTTTGCCATTCCTGACATTCCATGAAAATTTCAGAAAGATCCTTCCATAACTTTTTGAGTTATCTTGCTAACACACAGACAGACAGACAGACAAAAACTCTGGCAAAAACATAACCTCCTTGGCGGAGGTAAAGATGGGCTAGTTGGCCCTTGTGACAACTGACTCAAATAAAAGAAACCGAAGCAACATACTTAACTTCCAAGCGATGTAGTACTTTGGCCGAACGAGGCTTGTAGATACCAAGATGTACAACATTTTGTACAGCAGCGAACTGTCCTTGAACTCCTGATCTACATGCAGCAGAAATATGTCACGCATAAATCTCTAATAAAAAATTAAATCTCATAATATCTATAACACCGACAGCGTCAAGTGACTCGATGTATCATATTTAATAACAAGGATGTCAAAATTACGGCGGTGTTTTTCAACCAGGATTCCACGAAACGCAAGGGTTCTGCGAGCATCTACCAAGAGTTCCACAGCTAGCCAACACAAGAAATTTGAGATAATGCTCACGGGACGTGTGAAAGCCTATAGCAGTTCCTGCCCGCAGGCAGTCACCCATCGCAGTACTAACCGGGCCCAGCGTAGAGTAACTTCGTTTCAGCCGAAACGCGTTACCAACGATGCCACGCCACCAACGCCAGTACCGTGGCACCATCTTGTGAATGATTTTGTGTCGCAGCCCGAAATAGCCCGAAAAATCATTAAAAAATCCCTATTTTGGCGTTCAAGGTCATCCAAGGTCACTGAATTCGGCGCCAATCGAAAGCCAGTATACGACTTCCTATTAGCGATTAATAGTAACCTAGGCCTTATCTCGCACCGTTACTGAGACACAGCAACTTATTGGCCAAAAATCGCAAATTTTACCCACCCCCTCTCATTTAGCGCCCTTGTTCGTGGTGACCCCCCTTCGAATTTATGGAAAAGCTTTACGGTTCCTGAAAATAGAGTCTTCCAGGCAGCTGACGGTGAAGATTTGGGGATCCTAGTTTGCACTGTTTTTACCTGATCCACTTGTGTGACAGACAGACAGACGCACGGACAGACAGACGGAATTGCGACGGCTAAGATGCGCCAAAAGATTAGCCGCTTTCGCGCGTAAAAAAGGCATAATAATACTGCAGCCAAAAAATTGAAAAAAAAAACACTGGGTTATGTTGCCTTCACCTCTTTGTGCAAACCCATCTCAGAGCTGTCATGCGGGATCACACAATGTTACCTGCCAACCAAACCTAGACAGTTCCCGATTCTAAACAGCAGCAGCAGCAAGCAGCACAAACCGAGAACGTAGCTGTATTCAAACATCGGCTGAAGCTGGACAAATATAAAACTGAGGAAGATGTGAGCAAACTTTCGACCAATAGCAGCCTGATAACAAAAAAAATACAAACCAGATTACATGCACAGACGGAACATAGATGCACAAACACAAAGACTGCTAACTCAAGAACGTGTCGTCAGAGGGATCTACAGCAGCAATGACGGGACAAGTGTTTTCTAGCTGCAGGTACAAAACTGTGAAACAGTCTTTCATTGCATCTGAGACAAACCAAGTTTAATTTGGAACAGTTGGAACAACTGCTAGATATATTTTTGTTCTGACACTGAGTCTGTAACACACTATGACTAACTGTTAATTATACCTTCCAAATTCTCTTACTCACTTAATCAACACGGAACTTGATTACAACAGTCGGTCAGAGTAGATGCTGGCATGATTGCAGAGTCTAATTCTGCATCAGTGCTAACAGCTAAATGAATTACTACAGCTAGTCACATATGTCATTACACTACTGATGAGGCACATAAAAAGAAAAAGTAGCACAACTTATATATTCATATACACCCACATTGGTGAATTCAATCAATAAAAAATCCAGCGAGGCAAAACATTTTACTTCTATTTCAAACTGGCTACGTGCAACAACTGATGTAACAAATAACTGTTTATTATGGCATTTCAGTGCTTAGACACTTCTACGGGTAGACCCAGTAGGGTGATGTCAAACACATCAAGTCTGAAAAAAGAAATGCTTCAACATTTCACAAAGTCCACTAACAGGAGATCTGAACTAACTTGTGTGACTCCATCAGAAAAAAATGACTGCTGACAAAAACCGAGGTAGCAGTAGTAGATGTAGTAGCAGGTAAGCAGGTTTGATCCAAGTTTTATTGTCTCAACAATGGCAGAATACTGCCAGATTGTACTACTACTAATAATCGATAATGTCAACAATTTTAGTAGTAGAAGTAGCAGATAGCAGCAGGTGTGTATTAACTTAGCCTATATGTCCTCAAGGACTGTAGTACTGCAGTACTTACAGAAGGGCTTGGTGCCGAAATGTTAGACGCACCATCGGTTGTTGTCTACAGCAATACACAAAGCAGCACAGTTTAACTGCAGCAAAGTTTCGACATCACTGAGCTTCTCTGTGCAGCTTCAGCAGCATTTTGAATTTTTTATGGACTGTATAGCTGAGTCCAAACTAACTATGTAATAAGCTTTTTGCTTATGGTACTTAACAATTATGGCAGACCAAATGTCTGTTTGTAATACTGGTAGTTTGTTCATATTACAACAACTACGTAAATCTGCTGTTAATCCGTGGTACATTGCCAAACTTACAAACTATTTTCCACAACTTGTCATGCTTGTAAATACTGTTATCTGTACTTTCCAAACATATACACCGTGTCTCAAAAAAACATCCCGAACATTTTTGATTGTAACTTCAAGAAGGATGAAAAGATTTTAATAATTTTTGGTAGGAATATTTAGGAGACAACTAGCCATTAAACGATCATCTAGTTTCTTATCTCACCCAACGTCTGTGTCTGCACTACCTGGAGAAATAATAACCAACAAAATATTACATTTTTACCCAAAGTGGTATCGATACTTGATCTAAATAATGCACAAAAAAACACATTTTGTTCACATTTTTGACACTCTGACTGACACTTCATCCAATTGTTTCATTTTTCAACTGTCTGCAGTAAAATTAATCGAAATGTTGGCCCACTGCGCAAACACAGGCATGGAGATGACTGCATTCATTGACAGCGGTATCAATAATGTTCTGCTGCAGATACCAGACTTCACCACCAGTTGCTTCTTAAATTAATAAACATTCCTGAACGTCATCTGGTAAACACATTGCTGCATAACAGTCAAACCTTGTAATCTACCGGCTTCTGGGAGCCACAAATCTGGATAGATGAAATTTATTGATGTTTTTTCATTCATTTCAATGTGTTTTGCTTGGTCAGCTTTCACCAAGTAGTGCAGAAGCAGACATTGGGTGAGGTGGGATCTTAAACTGTCATTTAATAGCCAGTTGAGTCTGAAATATTTGTACTAAAAATTATTAAAATCTGATAATCACGCTACAAGTTACGATCAATAATGTTAGAGATGTTTTTTTCATGTTTTTTTTTGTACATTTTAATGCACATTTCCTTTGCTCTTGTTTCTGTAGGTAGTGCAGAAGCAGACATTGAATGAGGTAGAAAAATGAATGGTGATTTGATGGCAAGTTGTGTCAGGAATGTTCACACCAAAAATTATGAAAATCTGAAAATTTTTATGCAAGTTAGAATAGAAAATGTTCCGGATGTTTTTTTTGAAACACAGTGTATAATACTGCATGCAAAAAGCTGCTGCCAATTTACTGAAAAAAACGGATGGCAACAATTAATAAATATTATTTAACTGCAGACATTTTATGCAACACAATAACTGACTGAAATATGTGTAAATATAGTGATGTCTTTAACATGCATACCAGTTAAAGATACAATTACATACAAAAGCATACAAGTGTCTCCCGATTCTCTCTCGATACAAATAAACTTAAATTAATTAAGCAAAGGACTAAGCACAGATGAAGACACATACACTAGATTTGGTGAAAGAATCGTCTGTGAGTTGACTGCTGTAGTTGGAGCCATCGATGAACTTGATATAGTCCTGATAAAAGCAGAACGGACCGCACAGAATCATGTGATAACTGAACGTGTAGCTAGTGAACTCCAACAGGCTTGGAAACGCCCTGCAAATAGCCATCATGACGTTTTACAAACAAACGAAGATGTCGACGCAGCGCCAGCAACCACCATGACATGCAGGCGTCTGAGACACAGTGTACAGTGTACACTTGCGCACTGCACTGCGCATTCCTAACCCTTACCTGTTAAGCTGAATATTGGCACACTGCTTCGTGATATCTTTAGCCCTGAGAAACACTTATAACCTTGGTTTTTTATGCCTCGATTTTCACTGCACTGAATACACAGACAGAGACAGGCATGAATGGGCAAAGACTGGGACAGATTAGGATGACACACCTGCTGCAGAAACAGCCAATGACCAAATCATGACACTTTACTACCGAGAAATCTCAAAACTTGAACAGAAAAGTTCAAAGTGTAAACTGTAAAGGCAACCAAAAGCCTCCGGATGACCAATGACCATTCTCCAGCAGTGCAACACTTCCTGGCTCCTTGAAGCAATGTTTCCCGTGTTGCAGTTACCAATAATATTCACACTAACAGTACAGAAATAAACTTTATAGAGTCAATGTCCGTAATAATAGAATGCAGTAGCACTGAACACATACCAGGCAGTATTATACGCATTACTACCATAACGCTGCCAAATATTAAGTTTCGCCGCAAATGCAAGGTTAACAATAAACAGTCACCCTAGCAGGATTTTTCCCTGAACCATTCCCTAACATTTGATCGATTCCTCGAGTTCTGAGTGACAGCGATCAAATTCTTTGACATTTCTGTACTATCCAGACAAGTGATCTCCATGCAGCCTAATGCGAAATATAATTAAAAGATTAAGTTTTAAACCCAGCGTGAAAGACAAATAGTGATGGATGGTGAAATTGGTGACTAAAAGTGAAACATTTTGAACATTATTTTTACAAAGCAAGTGCACCTCCTGTCACTAAAACCAAGAGTTTCAAGGCAGGAAGAATGAAAACCAAACATGCAAAAAACAACAAGCATACTTGACGATATAAGGCCTGATGTTTGGAGACATCTTATCGGTGTCTTTCTGGCCATCGACAATGTTGTACGCAAGACTTGTCAGTCGCTGCGTGCTCACCATCAGAGGCCTGCAAGTCGGTAGATGAATCGGATAATGATAGGACAAATCACAAGTATTTACAATAAAACAAATTGAAATGCTATTTTCAGCAGGTTTATGACAGTCTCTACAGGGTGCGGCAAAAAAGTAGCCCTCTAAAGTTAGTAGTTTTCGCTGTTTTCTCGGCAACCGTTTTAAGTTTTAATTCAAAATTCTACACGTTTAATTACTTAAACCATTTACATCTAACTGCCCAGAAAAATGTGATTCTGTTGGAAAATGATGAAGTTATCGACTATTTAACATGACCTTCTACCAATTTTTTACCATTAAAAATGTTCAAACTAAAAATGCTGTTTAATTTTCAAAAACCGGTTACGACGTTACTGCCGATGACGTCACAGTGACATTTCAATAAACAGTAATTTATTTTGTTTATAAATTATCACTAAATTATCGTTCTTTTAAAGCAATCGCTGGCTACCCATCGGGTTCATCTTTCAGCAGGATGGCGCTCCAGCACACACAATGCACAGCCCACAGAACTGGCTGCGAGTCAACTGTCCAGATTTCATCACAAGGACCAGTGGACTCCAAATTCGCCGAATATAAACCGAATGGACTATCACATGCGGGGTGCAATGTTGGAGGCTTACTGCAAGCCGGGTTGGTGGCATGGCATAACAGTTAACGCGTTTCATCCGATAACGAAGTTACTCTACGCCGGGCCGGTAAACCATCTTGGCATGTAGCCAGCCGCCTAGATCAACTCAGCCTTCCATTCCTCTGAGGTAGGTAAATTGAGTACAAGTACCAGCCTATGGCAGGACACGTTCACCTGTGTTGAGTGGTAACACTGTGTGATCCCATACGGCAGGTGACGCTCCGTAGCTCTGAGATGGGCTTCCCATTCAGAGCTATATCGCCACCTTTAACCTTCTAATCTTTTAAAACAAAGCCGAAAACAATCGTCAAAGTCACGGAAGCGCTTTAGGTTATCTGGGGCAACTTGCCACAAGGACAGATCGATTGAAGGACTGTGTTGGAGCTGGGAGCTGGTGGTAGACACGTCAAACATTCACAGTGACAATGAAATTTTGGCAGATCTGATCATTAGTTAACTGTGTTATGTTAATGATGATATTGAATTGTTGTTGTACTTGAACATTTTTAATGCTGAAAAATCGGTAGGCAGTCATGTTAAAAAGTCTATATGTTCAGAATTAAATTCCCTACAAAAATATATTTCAGATTTTTCCTGTGTTAAGAATTAATGGAATGGTGCCATTTTGTAAACTGATTTATCAAACAAACGTCGTATAACATACATATGTGTTCTTAGTGTTTTCTCTCATTTTTTTTAAGAATATGAAGCTGTATAAGTGTATAACTGTTATTAGTAGATTAGAATAAAAAAACTTAAATGCCGAAAAAACACCAAGTTAACACTTTTGGTACAGTTTCATTCTGAGAATAACAACAGTTTTTAGCATATGTGTTGTTGAAATCAAACAAGAAGCATCACACAGCCATTCCACTGACCCAGTAATGTCAAGCGTGTATCCTCCGTAATCATAATATAAGCGATAGATGTGTCCAAAGCATAGATAACCCATTGCCCACGCAAACACAGCTTTCTCCATGATGCCCGGACGAAGTAAGTGCATCATTGCTAAGCAAATGAAAGCCTGGATGGCAAGGTGTATTACCTGACTAAAAAAGACACACAAAGGCAAAAAAAATTACATGATATAACATCATGTACCACAGACCTACTCCTTATTAAACAGTTATCATAGAATGGATTAGTTTGCATCATACGACACCACACAAATGTGTCATGACTGACTGATACCGAGTTTGAAATTCCACAACTTTTCTACAGGATGACCACTTGCCAGTGCCACGAAATTCCCGAGTTCCCGCCACTCCCCAGAATCTCTGCAACACTCAATTTGCCAATTACCTATAGGAAAATTTGCATTTCAACACTCCCGCAGCTCCAAGACTCTTTGATTCAATCACTATAAAACCTTCTTTTTACCTTGAAGCTACCGACAACAGAAAGACTACAGTGCCAGATCCAATCTGTTGCAAACTAATCAGCTAAGCATAAACACATGTTCAGTGGTTAAGACACTGTTCTTGATCGGTTAAGTTGCTCTAGACTTGTTACTACTTAGATGGATGACCTCAGCCTTCCATCTTTAAATGCCTGAATGTAAATCGAGTACGGACCTGTCTCAGCTGTCTGGCTAGGATTCACAGTCTGCGTTACATCATCCCATGAAAAGGACCGTCTTTTGCCAGCAGCGCGGGGCCCTTGGCACTAACTTACCCGCGGCACCCTAATACCACATGGCGACTTGTGACTACACTATACAACAAACAAGCTGCATTTTTTATGCCTATCATGTTAGACGTTGTTCATAGATAAGTATATTATAAATGCCATAATTAGATACTTTAGGCTGGAGCACGAAAACAAATTTACTATTATATTGCCTGAATACAGCAAATCAAAACTCTTTTGAATTTTTTGTCTGCTGTGCCATCATCAGAAATTAAAACTAGTAGCTATAAGTATTAAAACAATTAAAAGTATTATTATCATTAACACATTTATAATATATTTATCTATGGTACACCTAACTTGTTAGGTCATCCAAGACACAGCTACTGTAGGATGGGACCACGGGCGGCGCTAGGAATCTGAAGCTGGGGCAAAGGCCAGGGCACAGGGGCAATATTTTTTGTGCGGGTCAAATGTCGACTTTATTCAGTTGTGAGCATCAAAAAGATATAGCGTGGTTCAGGAGAAGAGCTCCGAGTCGGGAGGTCAGGGGGCAAAGCCCCCCCTTGAATCTAAAACACTTTTAGTTTTTGGATGTTCATGGAAGCTGCAAATTTGCTTGCGTTTTTATCACAGATAGCCTATACTGGGCATGTTGTCTTGCAAAAACTGAAGTTTAATAAGTCACATCTTAGCATGCCTATGGTTACCAGAAGGCACTTTATCACCATCAGCATTTCTCCTGAGAGGCAGCCCGGAAGCAAGGGCAAGGACACAGGGGGCAGCTGTTTACCATGCTCCTCTTCTGGTGCCACCCATCGATAGGCCTAAGTCTGTACTGTAGGTAATACAGGCCTCTATGCTGTATCTAGTATTTTTAGGCTTATAATTTCGCAAGCAAAGCGAGCAAAAAAAATTTGGACCCTAGATTTTCCGCTTCCTCCCGTAAAGAATTTTCCAGACCTTTTAGCTGAGTTCGAGTTGTGACTATATAATTCATCCCTAAGGCGATAAAATTTGGTTAGATTGATCGATCAACCCAGCATCTGTTGCGGCGACCACCACTGTAGTGTGGGGCCCCTTCGGGGCGCGGGGCCCTTGGCACAGTGCCAAGGTGCCACCCCCTAAAGATGGGCCCACCCATGACTGCTAATGTTCCAATGGGTAGGTGGACACAGTACAAAATTCAACCTTTAGCAATTATAGACTATAATTTACCTGCCGAAACAAAACATTGCCAATAAGAGGCCAAGTGCAATTTCAACAATATGGCGAGTCGTAGTTGATGCTCGGTGTGGCCCGAGAAAAATTCGGAATGGAATTCCTAAAAGTATAGCGACCAGCTGACAGACAACAAAATTCACCTGCAACAAAAGAACCAAAAAAATCATTCACTTGCAGTTTAAAATAGAGCTATTGAAGCGTTAACTTTTTTAATGCGTCAACACATTGTGTTATTTTTTTAACGCATACGCTAACGCATTAATAATGCAACATTAATACTGCTGATATCATGGGTGGACTACATCGAGAGGGTGAGAGAAATGAAGCCCACAAAGTTGTGCCTGTGTCGCAGAACCGTGACAGTAGTGATGGAATGGCAACAAAACAATTTTTAACTAGCTGAATATTATTCGATCTTCAAATAACCACGGTTTAATGGAATATTCAAACTCCTGCTTCAGAAAAATTTAGTAAATTTACGTATGTGCATTAATTTTTTCAACGCTGCTTTAGTTAAAAATAATAAGAAACCAACATTTCATCATTAACATAATGTACTGAATAACAGAATAGTAATAATATACTATGTCTCCAAAAAAAATTAAGCAAAATTGTTTTTGTCAGAACTTTGACAGATACTGTAGTATAGTGCATTGACACACATTAGGGAGGTGAAAAAAAATATGTCACATAATTTTATTGTCTTGGCCATCTTTCTGCCAAAAATTATCAAAATCAGTGAAAATATGCACTGTATTTGTACCTGGACATTTCTGAACGACGTACTTAGCAGCATCATGTAATATTCAACATGTTGAAGTCAGACGACATTCAGAAGGAAAAAAACAAAAAAAATATGAACTTATTTCGCAAAAAACTGCAGACAATTAAAAACGATAAAAACGTATATCATTCAAGCAGCAGCCTAAGAACAATAGTTACAGTTAGTCCTACACGCATACTGGAAACTACAAAGCAGTCATAGCCCGCAGATACCTCTGCCAAGGCAAAGCTATTCGCCAGGTGGCGTCACCATCTTCGCTTTGCCAGCGGTTCCCTTATGTCCCCTTTAACGCAATGGTAACAAAAATTTCAAAGTAGTCCAGAATCCAGGATTCCTGCCGGATCACGCCCAAAATTGAATCACTGGTAGTTTATGCCATGCCCGACATACCCTCAAAATTTCAGAAAGATCCGTCCATAACTTTTCGAGTTATCTTG
>Ga0056128_1000662_pt1 | contig 32967 bp, 23 predicted proteins | sample WorMetLIZISLAND2_FD_71113 | JGI IMG/M metagenome (GOLD analysis project Ga0056128, IMG submission 71113) | Marine gutless worms symbiont microbial communities from Max Planck institute for Marine Microbiology, Germany - Olavius geniculatus... ...
TGATTGCTTAATTAACATAACGCGTAAAAACACATTTTGTTCACATTTCTGACACTGTGGCTGACATTTCATTCAGTTGTCTATTTTTCAACTGCCTACAGTAGTAAAACTGCTTGAAGTGTTGGCCCACTATGCGAACACAGGCAAGGAGACGCTTTCTCCATTCACTTGACAGCAGTATCGATAATGTTCAGCTCCAGACCAATGCAGACTCTGCCAGTCACTTCTTGACTGTACAAACATTCCTAAACTTTATCTGGTAGACACTCTGCTGCAAGACAGTCAAACCTTGTAATAGACCTGCTGTTGGGGCCCAAAGATTAGGACAGATAAAATTTATTGACGTTTTCCCATTCATTTTAACACATATAGACCCACGCTTCATGACGTAATCAGTCGTGTTCTGCCCAGCTGTTTAACATGCAATGTCAGTTCATAGCCTACACAATAACTTCAAACGGTCACAACGTTCACAGTTTAATTCACATTTTACTACACGCACAAACGACAACGTTCGACAGACGAGAATGAGTTGCTATCAACCACTGCCTAGATTCAAACAGCAAGAAAATCACTACGACACAGACTCAATGACAAAATCGAAAAGTTCGGACATTTGACAGTAACAATGCAATGTGCAGTCATTCTACAGCAACTGAACCATAACATGACGAAATGCTGCTGAAAATAACAGACATCACTAACACACATAGTGACCACAGCGATATCGTTAATACCATGATACGAATACAGACGACAATAACCATTGTAAAATTAGCACTGAAAGGGATTTAAGTGACACAGTGCAGTATGTATTGAAAACAAATGCTTCACAGCTCTAGAACATCAATCAACAACCATAACTGAACAACTGGAATACATAGCTATACTACTAGTACCTTCATTCACTGACAACTGTTTTTTTTTCAAATTGGGGAATTGTTGTGCAGCAGTATTAACAGACTGAATGCCATTCTTGACACCCAACCAACGTCAAAGCAAGAAAGCTGTACAGGTGACGCAAATACGTCCCTTAGTAACACATCTGAACTAATATTTACAGACAACACTGACTAACTACATCTTAACTAAACAAAATATCACAACAGAAGAACGTGCTAGTGAATATTTCACATATCAAATCACAATACAAAACTTAATATTTTTTCATGACCTATACTTTTACAACATTATTAATGTTAAACAACTGTGGTCCATAATTGAGCAGGTCAGTTTTATTTCCTTACGATAATTAACCAAAAAGTCAAAACCTATTTGAGTACAGTTTGTACCTTAAATAAGTTCTGTTCCAACTACTAACTGACTAATAAATACTACCTTGTACATTATTAATGATGCAAATAAAAAGCAATGCCATCAATTAACCCATCTCACAGCACTTACTGTAAACATGGCATAAGACTGCTAGGAACACTTGATGATGACAAAAGTGCCCGATTTAAAAGCAAAATAATGCACTAATCTACTGCAAATGTTATATTACTTTCTCCCACATTTTCCACATTTACCCGGTAGTGCACAAACAGACTTAAAGTGTGATGTAACATTCTGTAGCCTACATTTCTTGGAAAAATATGACAGCAAAAAAACTGATCCAAATATTTCATGATTTATCGTTCTTGTGCCTCAAATTCTCATGCAAAAAATAAACCAAATGACTGACTGAGTGATCAACATATCCGCTACATTTTTATCGATCACACTTATATGTCTATAAAGCATGATTCCATACTCCCCTCTTGTAACACACGCACAACATAATCTGTAAGAATTAGAACATATTGTAGAAATGCACAGAAACACTTGTACTGACAAGCAGATATCGAACAATCACAAAACTGTGGAATGGATGCACACTCATGTGATTAGCCTACAAACAATACACGTCATTCAATCAATCAGTGGCGGTGATGGTGATGGTTTTTCCCTTCGGGTCATCATAGCGATCCATCGTGTTGATGCTCAGCAACATGCTGACTCCTAGCAGAACAATCGCCAGCATCACAAGCATTGTGATCACGCCCATCCACGCCGGGACAGTGAAGAAACCGACGCAGTCGTTGTAGTAGCCGAATTGATTGTCTACGATGCCAAACGCCTGGATCTAAAACAGAACGTTAACCACAAAACGTGACAACTGAGCATACCAGAGTGAGTGAGTAAGTGAGTAGGGTTTAACGTCCACCTGACACAGTATAGATCATTTCGGGGATGGCCTTTTCAGGCAATCATCATCATCATCAAGCGCATGCCCCGAGCTGGAGCGTAGCGGTTTCCACGAGGTGCTTCCAGTGTTCTCAATCCTGGGCGCATCTCCAAGCTGAGTTGAGACCATGATTATGAGGCTGGAGATCTGCTCCCAGGGTACATAGCCACGTATGGCGAGGGCGTCCAGGAGGGCGCTTCCACTCTATGGGCAGACCTCGGATTGACGTTTTGAGTGCTCTGGAGATATCAAGTGACGCGTCCATCCTTGCCACGTGACCGAAGAGTCAAAGCCGACTTCTCTGAATCAGCTGAGACAGCTGCGGCGGTGAGCCAGCTCGAAGTCGAACCGTGGCGTTGGCTACATGATCCACGTATGGTATACAATGCACACATATAAACACATAATGAAACACAGTATTTAACATTTACCAAAAAAACCAGACGAGGAACAAACAAAACACAAAATATCAATCTTAAACTAAAATTGTAAGTACCAGTTATTGCAGTTCTAATAATCTTCCCTATTATCCTCCAGAGAGTCATTAACTTCAGAATGCTGAAGCATACCAAAAAAACTGCAAACAGAGTGCAGATGCAGAATGCCAAAGAAATGAGTGATATAATGAGCATTGTCATAACAGAAAATAAGTAAAAAAAACTATACAATCCCTATAAGGCTCTTTGTAAAATAGTGATTTTTTCACCAGTATGGCAGTGAAAAGATGAGTAAACTACAAGCAAGATTTCACAAGGTAAGAGCAGTCAAGTAAAATCTGCTAAATGGGTTAAAACAAAATGCAGAAAGACAAACCACTGTCAACTGTCATGACTTATCATTTACAAAATTTTTCAGATGAATGTTCAAAATGTCATTCCATTCCTTAAGTCACACTTGCAACAAACTTAGGAAATCTAAAAATGTGACTGTAAAAAACTGACAAAAAAATCATGCACAACTAAGCTGCTGACTTAGAAAGAGCGTAGCAAAATCTTAGAAAATTTAGTACAAATTTTTTCCAAATTAGGCTCCTTTTATTGTCAGAGATCTGGCCACAGATTTGGTCTACCAACAACTGTGAACTATGCGATGACGATGATTGCTGCAACTGTTTAACGCCAGGTCTCAGACCAGGTTTTTATCTACAAGTAACTTGAGCAAAGCTCATGAGACGTGCGATGGCTTACAGCAATTACTGTTCGCAAGTTGTCCAAATCTATCTCCATCCCTTTCATCGCAATTCACTCTTTACGTGAAGCGAAAAATGCCAAAGAATTACTAAAACCCCCTATTTTGGGGTACAAGGTCGTTCAAAATCATCAATGTTGATACTCGTTAAAAGCAGCAAGTCCTTGTCTATCTGCAAGCACTAGATGAGCCAACAACTGAAAATTTCATATGCAGGTTGTCTCGGTCAATCTTAAGCCATTTTGGTGCTATTTACTCTTGAAATGTGTTGCAACCCAAAATCATGAAAAAATTACAAAAAAAAACCGAAATTGGGGGTTCAAGGTTGTTCACGGTCATTGATTTTGATGTCAATCGAAAGGACATACAGGACTTCCTATTAGTGATCTATAGTAACCTAGGACCTATCTTGCACCGTTTCTGAGATACGGCAACTTATTGACTCAAAATCACCAATTTTTTGTACACCCGTCTCATTTAGCGCCCTCAATTGGGGTGACCTCTTTCAAATTTCGAGGAAAACTTTACGGATCCTAAAACTAGAGTCTTCAGGGCAGTCCACAGTGAAGACACTGTTTTTATACTATCACAGAGTGTGACAGACAGACAGACAAACAGACAGACAGACAGATCATCAAAAGACGGACGCCCAGGCCATAGCTAAGACGCGCGAAGCATTCTGCTATCACGCATAAAAACCGATCCAACTCACCTGCAGATTCTTGAATAAGACTGAGATGCCATGAGTAGTCGAGTTGGCGGGTCGTACAGGAGCTGGCTCATAGCAATGATAGGAGAAATTGAATGGCGTCGGAGAGATGAACGTTGGATCCAGCTGACTAGAAACTGGACCCTGAGTCTCGTTCGTGTACTCAGCCTTAAACGAACTCATGTTCCAGAAACCAGACTTCATCTTCATCAGTTTCAGTCTGAGATAATCGTCATCGTCATCACCATCACATGTTGGTTTACTAACGCAACTTGTCAAATGCAAGAATATGTGCTACAGACGTAAATTAAAAGGGAAACTTGAAGGTAGGTAAAGGTAAAACTCCCGTAGTCAACAGCGCTTTCTCACAGCTCTGTGTCTGTAGGGCGGTGCTCATATCCGCTTCAAGGCCCTGAGCCGGCAGTAAGCCGCAGCTCAGTTACATGGGTGGTAGGCCAGACCTCTACCATGTACTGCTTTTACCTTCCCGACAGTAAGGCCGGTACCAAATTATACTGCTTGGTGTCAGAGGCACATGTGTGTGAACAACTTGCCCAAGGTCATTACCTGGCAGTGCACCAGGCTGGAATCAAACTGGGGACCTCCGGGTCACCAGTTCGACATGCTACCGCTATACCACCAAGCCACACAAACTTAAAGGTAAGATAAGTTGAGGTAAATCACCTATAATCAACAGAGCTCTCTCAGAGCTCTGTGACCCTAGGGTTCAGTGCTCATCTTCATTTGCTCAGCTTTGTTGAGCTGGCAGTGAGCTGCAGAAAAAGACCAGTTATAATTGTTGCCACACCTCTTCCATATACTGCCATTACCTTCATGGTGGTTAGCCACTCAGGTCAACTCAGCCTGGCCATCCCGCCGTGGGTAGGCGCAATGAGTAACAGCGAAAGCTGGGACGTCAACAGGCACACCGTGCGATGTACTGGCCGCGTATCCATGGTCTCACAATGTCAAAACTGGAGTCTAACTGAGGGCTAAGGAAACGGAGGTTAGCGCCACTCAATGGGCCTTAAGGCTCAGGAAAGACTTTACGTTTTTTTATGGTTGGGCTGGTACCAAATTATACTGCTTGGTGACAGAGGGACGTGTGTGAACAACTTGGCCATGACTGTTACCTGGCAATGTACCAGACGAGAGATGAACCAGCGACCTTGTAATCACTAGTCAAACATGCTACACATGACAAGACACACAAATTAAAACCTAAAGCTGAACAGAACAAGTTAACCACCCAATGTCCAGTTGTGACAGTGCCCAATGATGTAGGCTGTAATGTGAGGCAAGCATGCAAATGACATGAACGATTAAAGTGTCAAAAAACTCAAATTCTGTGTGTGCAGTAAATTACTCACGTAAATGTAGCTTCTTGACTGTGCAGACTTATTGTACATCTGCAGCAAAAATAAACAATGCAATCATATTCATATCATTATATCATCATCGTCATCATGAATGTCACTGTAATTATATTTACTATTACAGATGCTGATCTTGCTATGCACTACACCTACTATTACTATGACATTCAACTTTTGTTAGTCGATCTTGTTTTCCGGAGTTATTCAAGATTAAACCACAACACTCAAAAGTAAACTTTTGAAAATTGTTGCAGCAAAATTCCTGAGGCCAGATGAATTTCAGGTCGTCCAGCCAATAGCATTAGAGCACTTGATATTAACAATCAATACTACTAACATTAAGTAAAAAGATGCTGTAAAACACTGATAATGATTACAAACAATCATTCAATGCAAACAAAAACAAAACAAGAAACCCAGCTGTTGTTAGGATAGCCGACCACACTGGTTGTCAGTGACCTTCAAAATCATCCAAGGTCAATAATTTTCTTATCTTTGAAAGCCAATATGCGACTTCTTATCAATGATCAATAGCAACCTAGGCCCTATCTTGCACCGTTCAGCCACAGTACATCCGTGACGAACAGACGAACAGATAAATGACAACCATGTCAACAGCTAAAAAAATTACTAAAGTACCATCAGCTAAAAATTCACACAAACTACGATAAAACTTCCATAGTACAAGTTACTTTGACCCCTAGTTCATATTAAGGACCAGTATTTATCTGGAACCTGGCTTCTAAAAGTAAAGTCACCTTGACCCCTGGGCCTACCGGTACCTTGCCATATGTTCAAACAGTTCAGAAAACTGTCATCTCCTGCGTATTGAATATACCTATATCCTACTCATACGATATACATGTATATCTGGAACCTGGCTTATATCCATCTTTGTAACAGAAGCCCAGCTTCTGATAGTACAAGCTGCCTCGAACTTCAGCCTGTATCTGGGACCCAGCATTTAGTCAGGACATGGCAAAAAGCTAGAAAGCTGAACGGATGGACATGGACATACTCAGAATCATTGTGTGAACAATCATGAGCATCGCACTGCCAAGCCTCTATCGGCTCTGTGCTGGGCTTGCCGTCCTTCACGACGGTGATGTTTTCTGCATACAGCAGCAAGCCAGTGAAGTTGCAGACCACTCTACCAGTGACGTCATTTGACTGCAGCAGCTGACGTCCACTGCGACTTTCACGTTCCACTGAGAACTCACGCCGATGCTGATGTCAAACAACACAAAGATATAGTCTTCACCTGCATACCGAAAACTGTAGAAGGTTAAAGCAGTCTAGCTCTTCATGGCAACTCATCTTAGAGCTATGAAGGGTCACCTGTCATATGAAATCACACAGCCTGACACCCAGCCAGACAGGCCAGTAAACCATTTACCTAACCCAGAGGGATGGAAGGCTAAGTTGACCAAAGTGGTTGGTTATAGATGGAGATGGTTTACCTGTCCGCAGGCTGTCAATTCACCCATCCAAGTACTAACCAGTTGAAAACAACCTGACTGGAAACAAAACCCGCCCTCTTAATAGTAAGTAAGACACCCTTTTGTAACATCACCAAGCCATTTAACAGTTACCCACCCTCTGTGGCTGTCTTCTGGTCTCGTCAATATCATAACAGTCACTGTTTTCTTACACAAGTGTCACTGAATAAACGACAGCTAACAGTTAGTGGCTAGTCATTTTGAGGTGAGGTAGAATGGTTTGTGATGTTGCGGATTAGATAATATGTAAAAAATACTAAATTTTGTTGCAATGATATACAACAAAAAGTGGTACCAGTAGTGTTTAATTAGTGCTCCTATATTGCAAATTTGTTACATTACTTGCCATTATTTACCTACCGTCACTAGTGTAAAAAAATGATTAGTTCACAAAATACATCCAATACACACCTGGCCACCAAAGCTCACATGATCATTAAAAGTAAGATATAACTGTATAATAATCGTAGAAGCAAGCAAAAGACTAACCAATGCAGATGAACTTGTAGCAGTGTACAGAGCCACAAATGGAGATGACTGTGACTTCATGTAACTGGTTACTGAGCCAATAATCTCATCTGCATAAAAATTTAAGAATAAATAATTGCTCACAGTCCACACCGTGGTCAGCCACCTTGCTGTGGTGGTGGGGCTTTGCACCGATGACCCAAAAGATTTCTAAAATCTGGAGGTGAGGAGCTAACTAAGAGCTGACCAAACCAGTGAGAGCAAATTGCTACACGTTACCAGTGCCTTTGTGCTGGTTTCGGCTTCACAGCCAACTACGGCTTTATAGCCGTCTATTTACGGCTTTACAGCCGTCTACGACCTTATAGCTGCTACCTGTAACCTTGTGGTTACATTCGGGGATGCGCATTGGGCCAAGCTAATACGGCCTCAGCGCTGGGCAGGTGTAAGAGCCTGTCCACCCCAGAGGTAAAGTAAGGTAAGGTAATTGCTCGCAGTCTGTCACATAACCATAACGTACGATTTATTTCTGCTTATTCTTAATTTGGCAAAATCACATGGTCACTTACTCGTAAATCTTGCAGTAATTATATCTTATTGCACATTTCGAGAATCTTTGTCGTCAGAGGTTTCATTTGTGTTCCTGGCAGACTAACTTTCTGGAACAGTAAGACTGACTTTTTAACAACTTCAACATGAACTTCGCACAAAATCAATGTAAACATCGCACTGGATTGTCATGGCAGTCGTAAACATCCGCTAATATAATGTAACGTAACATCAAACATTATGTACATCAGACATGCAGGCATCAAAAAAAAGAACAACCATGTTTAAATCTTCAGACTTAGGTGTAGAATTAGGGTTAGTTTTAAGGTTAGGGTTAAAAATAGGGTTAGGGTTGGGTTTAGGGTTTGCAGTCGCATTCAACTGCAATTAAAATAACTAAAATCCAGTACAATCGATGTCATAATCGTTCTCGGTCGAAAGACACTTGAAGTGAACAGCTGTGACGTAGAGATCCCATTGCATGCACATGTATTATTTGTTGCGAAACAGTTACAAAAGTGTAAAATGATCGTAAATATTTCTTCATTTTTCGAACTTTAGATATGTTTGGCAGTTGACTAACGTGAGTGAATTCAGAAATTTGAGAGTAAGTGACCATGTGATTTCGCCCTTAATTCTACTATTACAGAATTAATTTGTGCCTGAGAATTTACAAGCTTGGGCTCTGTAATGAAGGCAAACCTTGAGCAAACATTCTACAAAGTATGTAGAAAAGTGCAAGACCAAAGCACCAGCCCACGTTTCAGCACAGCTAAACTACAGCAAAACAACTACTGCCAAACTTTAGCAACAGAATTTTTCCCACAAAATTTTCTGCTTTTTCTTCCAACGTGATAGTCTATCTACTGAAATTGACACACAACCCCTTATATAACGTCTTGTTTTGTGCTTGCAAAAACATATCTTTGCATGTTAGAAAGATTTTTCAACAGTTCATACAGAAAACTTTCTCAAAACAAACCAAAGTTTACAAAGTGCATATTTTTCGATACTTAAAAGTTCCCTTTCCACTTCACCGACTCTTCCAAGACCCTATTAACAGTGTTATGAAGTACTTAAGTAATTTAAAGTACTTAAGTACTACTTAAATACTTAGACAGTATTTAATAGCAAGTAGTCAAATGCTTACACATAGCAGGTATGCAAAGGATTAGCAGGCTAGCAATAACAAGAGCTATTTCACAGGCATCATTGGCTGTCAATACTCACCAATGGCAGTCAGCGTTTGCCGGTAAGCTGTGCTGGACGAAGCATCAGTCTCAGGCAAATGGACAATGATCAGGTTGCTAGCGGTGTTATCAAGCAACAAATCGGACATGTGATACGGAGCCACAAGTAAGTGAACCGAGTTAGCACTGAAATGCTCCCGGAGGTTAGCAAGTGCAAGCGATGGCGACTCCACGCTCGGCAACTGAGCAACTGACATTGATGACATCAACGACTGCAAAGAACATGCATTACATTTAAATGTTCAATAAACACTAAACACACAGTCCAGAAGTGCCTGCTGTCACCAAATCAGCAGTAATAAAAGACAAATTATTTATAGTGCTACTGAACAATAAAGAAATTTAATTGCAATTAATCATGCCATTAATTGATGAGAACAAAATAACTGTCATAGCCAAAAACATACTGACAATATGGTCTATAATAATTGTTAGAAATTTTAAGTTACACTTTTGCAGTCATAACTGTAAGAATTAAGTTTACAGTAAACCAACTCAAAATAAATTTTTACTTTCCACGTGTACAGAATTCAAGATGCAAGCATTTACTAAGTTCAGAAATTGTGTAATCTGGTCAAATTTTTGACCACGATCAATTATTTTAATCATGATTAACATATCAACTTGTTCATTGCACATCTATTGTGATTGATATGCAGCACTAATTATTTTTCCCAAATTGTTGTGCAGTATGTTAAAAAGTCAAAAAGACTTGAAAGTCAGTATGCAAAGAGAAAGTTGGAGGAACACACTTGGTACCAAAAGAAAATTATGCAGCGAATTATGCACCTTAAGTTGGTCATAGTTTCCACTGTGTTCAGCACTGTCACCATAGACATCAGCATTAGCAGTAATATCATCTACAGACAGCTGTAACATACAAACAAAAGAACATTAACCATCATATTACAATAAACAGTACAAGGAAAGCTCAACAAAGGCCCAGTAGCACTGTGCTGAGTAAGATAAAAAAAATTCTAAAGTCTCATCATTATTATAATTATAATTATAAATTATTATTATAATTATTAAAAAGCTGGCACTTTGTGACAAAATTAAATAATGACTTTAAAACACTGTAAGCAAAGATACATGGTGGTTCATGCTATAATTACCACTGCAACAAATACAAACCTTGTCTTGAATGAAAACAACAATGTTTATCCCAGTGTGAGCAAGAATGGGACTAACATATCGTTGTTTGAAGACATTTTCACTTACTGTATGACCAGCCAACGAATGCGGCAACTCAAACGACCTGCAGCACAACGCACAGCAATGCAAATTGCATGAAAAATCTAATTTTATCATTTCATCTAAAAACTGTGTTTAATTACTATTTCAGTGCTTTGATGCCAAAGCTAGAAAATATGTACTGTCAAAATACATATTATATTGACAGAGTGGACATAGGCTAACTGTATCTAAGTCCACATCATTATGACATTCTAGCATAACAAATGTAATCTACCACATTACAATACTTCTGTTTCCATTTCCGTTTACGGTTGCTTTGCAATTATAACAGACATCGTGGTTACACCAAAATTTGTCTAAATTCCTCTTAAAACTATCACCAGAAGAGCCACTAATGATACAAGCTAACAAACAATTACACAAATCCACTATTCTTTCAGCAAATGAATATTTACATAAATTATGTTTGCCCATTTTTGCTGTCCATAATTCAATCTTAAATGTTATGTCGCCTAACTGTTGTAACGTATGTCGAAAAACCATCCAAACTGTGTCACCAATCATTCAAAACGTGACTCAGTTGTATGTAGCCAGATTTTGTCATCCGGTCATCTGTGAATCAATTAAATCTGCTGAGCTGATTATTGGGCTGATCTGAGTGCTGATCTATAAATGGCTGATAATCATGTCAATTAACTTGATATATAATTACACACACATTTACAGCTGATCAATGCCGATCCACTGCAGGCATTTTTGGCTGACCTGTTAACTTAAGAGGATGTCAGACGATCGACAAAGTCGGCCGTGTTTGTGTGTTTGTGTTTGTGGGTGTGGTTTAGTTGCCCAAAAGACCAGCATATAAAATTGGTAAACCATGACACATGGACAATATTTTTGTCTGTTACTTCGTACCATATAAGATGGCACAACAGCAAAATGAAAATCGCAAAATAATACCTGCATTACTTTTTTGCATCTAATGAACTAAAATAAATAAACAACAAACACAATAAATAACTAAAATAAATATTTACCTTCCGTTGTAAACAATCACCATGGTAACATAAACCAAATTTGTTGACCGATATACAAAAAAGATGGCCGATTTTCTCATCCAGAATAGAAAATGTTCTATCTTGCACAATAAAATCGGCCAATCTTATCAGACGACAAAATCCGACGATTTTTGCAAGATCCACGACAGACTTTTGATGAGCGATTTTGTCAACAGATAAAGTCAGCTAACTTTATCGATTGTCTGACATACCCTTTAGCTGATCTACTGTCATCTACATCAGTCACATTTACCACTGGTTGATCTGGTATGGCTGATCTTTCAATTAAATTGGGCTAAATGTATCACTCGTCCATTTTTGACTGACTTGGAAATGACAAAATTATTTGTAGCAGTTTCTGCGTGAAAGTGTGGTTCTTCTTCTTTTCCAATAATGTACAAATCCTCAAAGTTAAGTAATGTCGTATGGTAATAAGAACATACAGATGCAGATAACGTTAAGGGCAACTAGGGCTTGAGAAAATAGATCAGCCGATCAGCTCTGCTCAGCGGATTTAATCGACCCGTCATATGTCGCCGAAGCGTCTTGTCATACACCGTGTAAAAGCATACTTCACCTGTCATTACTCCAAATCAATACTGGTACTAAATCTGCCACTGTAGCTGTGACACATGCTGACAAACAGAAGAAAACGAAATACACAAATCTCTCCATATCTAATATTTACATGCGCTCTATTTACAATTCTTACGTCACGGGCACCTGACTCAATAAATAAGTAAATATTACGCAAGTGGTTCAAAAATGCAAAAGCTAGATATTTATTATTAGTTATACGAAAACTGTATATTGAGCATACAAACTACAACGTGTGAACCACAATGTGCCTGTTGGGTGTGAACTGTGAAGTCGGTCCACCATGGTTCACACTTTGCAGAAGGATGGAATGGACTCACGTTATGTTATGTCGAGGTCAAAAACTGGGTCAGATCATGGACATTGTTGACGTCCTTGTTATTTTGTGATTAAAACTAATTTGGACGATAAACTGTAACGATAACGGTACTGCTGTATTGCTGTACTTGAATAAAAACGTATAATACGATTGTAGAAACAATATTTCTGCGTTTGCAACTACAAATAAATCGGTGTGATTTTCTAGTATGGGCCCTTGCCTTCTATCCAGTACCTTGACTATCCAGTTCCAGATCCAGATCATGTAATGGATCTGCTGGTTTGAGTTGAGTCTTGAACTTATAATAGTGTTTTGCAGATTTTGTTAACTAGGCCAGTATACGTTCTTTCTGATAATTCTTGTCAAGCAAAACTCGTGATACATTGTTGTGTTTGCATATACAGATGCAGCCTGGTTATCCCGGAGCAGCTCAGCCTGGATATCCTCAGCCTCAACCGGGATTTTCGGGATATGCTGGCCAGATGCCATCTGGATACCAGGCTGCACCACAGTATCCAGCTGGCGCAGCTGGAGCACTTGTACAACCTGGGTGGCCTGGTCAACCTGGGCAGCCTGCTGAACCTGGGTGGCCTGGTGGTCAAGCAGGGTGGTCTGGTAGTCAGCCTGGTCCTCAACCTGGGTGGTCTGGTCAGCCTGGTATGCCGGCAGAAGCACCTGTCCAGCCTTCATATGCTGCAGGCGCTCAACAACAGCCGTTTCCACTTGGACCGGGAGATGTTAACGTCCAGCTGCCACCGAATGGTACACCACACCACTTTACTAAGTGTCTAGTTCTAGCAATTTCATATTTTAGCACTTTGTCTGACTCTATCATCTGCTTTCACTTTCCTTTCGGTTTTTGTTGTGCTGCCGTTATGTGTATTTTAGAACTGTTAACTGTTTAACATTGTGTACAGTGAATGCAATTAGCCAGTCTAATTTCTCATATTGATTTATGGCCTTTGGCACATGCTGCCAATATAGGCTAACTGTGTCTTGATTGAACGGTTAATTACATGACTGGCTGTTTGATAATGATAATGCTAATGTTAGATGGCGATGACTTTCAGCAGAGCTGACTAGTTGAGCAATAAAATGCAATATTTACAATAAAAAAATACAATAAAATAAATTATTGATTGACTGGAAGGCAGGTCAACTAAATACTGATGCTGTGTTATATTAGAATCTTGGAATGATGTGTGGTGAAAACTGTTTAGCAGTCTGTTTGCTTGTAATTAACTAAATACAGAGATAAAAAGAACAGCAGTTAAAAAGTACAGTGGTGCATGATTTATTGACCTGTGTTAGTTAATTGTCATGAGTCAGAGACAAAGAAGCATTTGGATTGAGTGAATAATTTGTCAGCAGCACATCAGCACATAGGAGGCCGTCTTGTGCCACAATAAAACTGGCATGTAAAGTTAACACTATGTAGTTAGAACAAGAAATCTGAGCTAATGCTCATGAGACACATGAGAGCTTATAGCAGTTCCTGTTCGCAGGTAATCTTGGTCTGTCTTCATACATTTCATCGCAGTTCACTCATCTGCAGCCAAAAATTGTCCAAATTCATTTTTAAAGCCCTATTTTCGGGTTCAAGGTCAATCACTTTCGTCGATGTTGATATCGTTAAAAAGCACGTCGTCAGTGCCTTTATGATAAGCATCATGTATGTGCCAGTCTGCCACCATTTTCACGATAGACAAGCCAATAGTGGAAAATGACAACTTTTTAGGAGGTATTCCTCTTTGACACTTGCGTGCGTAGGTCTCCTTGAACATAGGGAGTTGGGACTTTGATTGCTAAAATCAGCATTCAATGGCGAAAATCTGATTGCAGGTTGTCTTGGTCTATCTTTAGCCATTTTGGTGCAGTTCACTCTTGAAATCTGCGTTGCAGCCCAAAATGGCGAAAAATTCACTAAAACCCCCTATTTTGGGGGTTTAAGGTCATTGATGTTGATATTCCTAAGAAGCTCGTCAGTAGTGCTTGTTATGATAAGCAGCATGTCTGTGCCTATCTGCAATTATTTTTAATTAGGCGAGTCAATAGCGGGAAAATAACATTCTTTAGAGTGGGTGCCCCACTTTCGCCTTTTCATTCATGGTGACCCCCATCACCCAGCATCATGAAGTTTAGTCACGAAATACTAGAGACTCTATGCTATCATATGGTGAAAACCTGAAGTCTCTATCTCACCTGGGCTTGAATCGGTACTGGATTGTGATAGACGGACAGACAGAATTACCGTAGCTAATACGCGCTAGAGCTCTGCTTGCTGTTGTGCATAACAATATGACAGGGGGGAAAATGCTTGTGCTGCCTGGTAGAGATTGTGTTTAGATAGTAGTTCAGATATATTTGTTTTGTGTTATAGTTACGACTGACAAGCTTCAAATGGCCGATGATGACCAGGCTCCAATGCCTTCGGCTCCTCCGTCCACAGGAATGGACGTTATTCCAGGCTACGATGCAATACCGATGGATAATGGTGGGTGTGAATATTATTACGATTTATTCTGCTCTATTCTGTTGCTTATGCTGCAAGATAGGCCAATGTAGGTATCGGCTACACAGGAGTAGGTATGTGTTGGTAATCATGTGTGTCTATCTAATCTATTTGTCTGTCCGTCCAGTATGTCTGTTCGTGCTTATGTAGTCATTACTTGCGAACAACAACAAAATATCTCGAAAAGTTCATCGCATTTTTCCATCACACCAGGGCAAAAATTTTAATTACGGGTGATCTTGCGGTAGTTAGATTTCCGTGACAGTTTAGTATTGGTGACATTCACATATGACTTTTTAATAATAAGACTTTTTTGCTAACTGTATGAATGATTGGCTGATTGTGCAGCTCATTTGCCTCCGCCATCGTACGATGAGGCAGTGCACGAGGTTGAAGCAGCCAGTCGACCTCCAGTCCACGAGTTAGTAATAATCATCATTTCACTCAAGGAAGAGTTATGTTTTTATTTCAGTCTGTTTGTCTCTTTGTCTGTCTTTCGTTTGTCTGTTGGACAGATTACTCAGAAAGTTATATATGAACTTTAATGTCATTTTGTAGGGTTGAGGCATAGCACAAGTAACAGGCAATTAGATTTTTCTTGTACAATTGTAATCACATTTCAGAAATTAGGAATTTGGTGAACGTGCAGCTTAATTTCAGTCAGGAGGTGGCCAGCACCATTGGTAGTTTGTAAAGATCATTTTGTTATTTTGTGTGTAATTTATTGTTTCTTATGATATGCGTGGTTGTTGTTCTGAAATGTTGCTAGTATTCCGGTGATTTCAGAACAAGAGGCACGTGAAGCTCTGATAACTTACTGCGATAAGAAATGCTGCTATGGCAAAGGTGCAGCGGAATCAATGAACATTGGCACCATGGCGTCAACATCGGCCTTTCACGTATGTTGTCATTTAACACACGTTTAAGATGATATTTAGCAGAATTATCTGTAAATGTGTGTGAGTTTTTATTGTGTTGTCTAGTGATATTCTGTGTCATAGTCCACTTTATATTACTGCACACATTTATTTCTGTTTGTCTGTTTTTTTTCTCTCTACAGATTTGCACTGGATAACTAGTGGGCAAGCTGCCAGTTTAATCTAGTATTAAAAACGTTGTAAACGGATTTTGATAAAAAAATTTTCGGAGGGATGTTGTGTGGTGGTGGTCTGCGCATTGGGCCGAACTGATGTGGCCTTAGCTAGCGCTGGGCAGGCATAATAACCTGTCCACTTTGAAGATAAAGTAAGGGCATGGCTGCTAAATCATATTCTAGCTGTTATTGGGGCTGGCTTAAAGCACCTTAAAGAGATTGAGTTTCCACACCACAGATTCTGGTATATGTGAATTATTGTGAAATTTTCTGTTTTCTTTGTAATTGTGTGTAATTCATTGGCGTTGTGGTGTGTTGATGTTTTATATCAGTATGTGCTCAATACATTTGGTGAGGCTCGCTCTACAGCATGGACATGTCAGCCATACAGAGGTATGCTCTGTGTGTATTTTTTGCCAATACATACATATAGCTGCAACTTACACTAATACTGTCTTCAGACCGATGCTCTTAATTCTCTGGTCTAGTAGGCAATTTTATGATTATGCTTTATGTGACTAGGCAGTGGGGACGGTCAGCAGAGTCCCAGCATCTGATGGAGTGTGGATTGGCTATCGTCTATTATGCTTGACGTAGAGTTTTGCTGATGATAGACTGCGATGCATTCTCTTACAGCTGGCGTATGTGGTTGACTTTTCCTCTGAAATGCTGTGCTAGGAGGAGTGTTGGACACACCAGCTAATGGTCCGCCACCATTGCCGTGGGATATTCAGGTTGCTCCTCCCGAGAAGTTTAAGAATGCTACGGTTTCCGTTGAAGTGCCTCACACGGCATCCGTGAAAGTATGTTGTCTGAACTTTGCAATTTTGGTATTCTTGGATTACAGTTTGTGTCAAATAACTTATAGTTGGTAGAATTTTGACTGACTTATCGGATTGATTTGTTGATCGATTCACTAATCATAGATAAACTTCTGACTTATTTCCTGTGCACAGTCAGTCAGCAATGAAAACATGTCGGTAAAGGTAAAGGTTAAGTCCACGTACTTATTATAGCGCTTCTTACATGCTTCTTCAAGACCAGAAGCACTTTACAATGTTGGAAGTGGCAGCTGATTGGCATGAGCTAATGATACCGCAGCGCACTATACGGCCATCCATTGCCTGCGTGAACAAACAATTGGACCCGCGGTTTGCAGCAAGCAGACATACCACCGCCCCAATCAGCCACACTAGGCCTTTACCCCGTAGCCCGTAAGCTACTACTCATTTCCCATCCCACGAAGGGTACGAGGCTGAGTTGGCCTGAGCACATAGTAGGTTAGCAACTTGCTCAAGGTTGCTTGCAAATGACGGCAGTGAGAATCGAACCGCAACCTGAAAGTTACAAGTCAACACCAACCACTAGACACTTGCACCTACACAGGCAGGTAGGTGTGAACAACTTGCCTAAGGCTGTTACTTAGTAGTGCATTGGCTGGGCACTGAACCGTGGACCTTTCTGTCTCGTATCCAACGCCCTAACCACTGAGCCACCAAGCCACCTGGTATATGATATAATGTATTTCTAAACAGTTTTGATTTTAAATTAAGCTAAAAAAGTGATGAAAAGCTTGCTGCTTATCGAAGGGTTGCTACTCCTTTCCTTTCACATAGGTTGGCGGATCACTTTACGCTGTTGACGACACGTTTTGGTATTATTGAGGACTTTCAGTTTATTGCTGTATGCTGAATGTGTCTGTTGAAGGTTTGCCATCGTTGCCATGGTATGGGTCGCTTGTGCTGTCGTCACTGCTTTGGACGTGGCTTTGTGAGTACCTGATACATTAGTCACAACAAATTCAATATTACTGCCCCTTGCCCAAGAAAATTGTTTTGACTGGATTGCAGTGCATCTCTATCCCCTTAAAAGACGTCTAGCATGAAAATGGTTGCAGATAGGCACAGACATGCTGCTTATCATAACAAGTGTTAGGGACAAGCTTTTTAGGAGTGTCAACATCGATGACCTTGAATGACCTTGAATTCCTAAAATAGAGGGTTTTAGTGAATCTAGTGAATTTTTCATGATTTCATGCTGCAACACACATTTCAAGAGTGAATTGCACCGCAGTAGCTTGAGATAGACCAAGACAACCTGCATATGAAATTCTCAGCATTGAGTGTAGGTTTTAGCAGTCCAAGTTCCAACTCCCTACATTTAACAAGGCCTGTGCATGCGAGTGTCAGAGAGTGGTATCCTCTGAAAGTGGTTATTATTCCACTATTGGCTTGTTTAACGTGAAAACAAAACTTTGCAGATAGGCACAAACATGCTACGTATCAGAACAAGCACTAGTGATGTGCTTTTTGGTGATATCAACATTAATGACCTTAAATGACCTTGAACCCAAAAATAGGTTTTTTGTTTTTTTTGCGATTTTTGGCTGCAGAATAGTGAATTGCCATGAAATGAATGGAGATAGACCAAGGCAGCCTGCAGACAGGAACTGCTATAGGCTCTCGTGCATCTCATGAGCATTAGCTCAGATTTCTTGTTCTGAATTTTTTTATTCCTGTTCTGTAGTGATGTGGTGTATACTCAGTGTGCACTTTATGGATCACAGAAAAATGCCCTGATATGTTATAAAAACCGACTGTGTTGCTGAATTAGTTGGTTTGCTGAGCTTGGCATTTTCTGTGTTTAATATTGCAGTCACGTTGTACATGTTGGGATGGATACACTGGCGTGGGTGATAATCGTCGTCGCTGCACCTGGTGCCATGGCACTGGACAGCGCAGGTCAGTCTCCACACCATCTCAGAATGTTGACGTTTAAACACCGTTCCATCAATCATCACATCATCCAGAACCACTGGGAATTTTGAGGCTAACATTATTGCATATAGGTGCTTTCGTGCTGGTATTTTTTGCAAGTGAAGTTATTTGCATCATGCCATTTGATACTTGGCAGCTAGAGCAAGTGCAGAAACTGAAATTAGTTTATAATGCCGTACTTTTCGAATAAACTCTTAGGTTGAAGCAGTGGCTAATAAAGTACTCATATTCATCAAAATTACTGTCTTTATTTACTAATTTGTTGCCTTCTGTAGAACAGTTGCTGTTCACTGTTAAATGTCACCTTATATCAATGAATATAAACTGTTAGCTGTGGTAACATCTGTCGGCAAATGGAGGTCATTCTGGAGAGGGCAACAGCGGCTGCTGAAACATCAATGCATCAGTAGATAAAGGATGTAATTTTGTGAGTTTCTATAGTCACAGCTAGTGCAATAGCAACAAGCTGTTGTATAAGCAATGTGCCAAGTCAATGGGAAGGCCGAAATTTCGACCACCACAGCTCCCACATTTTCAACCGATCTTAATGAAACTTGAAACCAAGAAAGATATCTGTGCACGTGCAAAATTTGGTTGATGTGGGACAATGGGAAGAGGGTCTGCATAGGGAGGGCATTTTTCGTTACTTTTTATGTTCTATCTTTTTTTGTATTCTTGCTCATGCCTGCAGGTCACACCAGAAGACCGATCACGACTGTTTATGGCTCAAAACGCGTGTTTCCACGTAAGGTAGGGCCTTTTGGGAGTCTCGATGATAAAAAATAATGTTTGGGGATCAAAACTCCCCTAAAAACATGATTTTGGGGGGCCTGAATAGGCATTTTAAGCCAAATTTGCGAATTGCGATATCTCAAAAAGTACCCACTCGATCAACACAAAATTTGAAGGTCCTACATACAAGAATGGCAAAATATCGAACAAAAATAAAATCTAAGATGGCGGCGGCCGCCATCTTGGATTTTTGCACAAACAGCAATAACTCAGCTGCCGATTGACGTAGATGAATGAAATTTTGCAGTATTGCAGACGGCTGCCACCGGAAATAGACCATTTGACCAATATGGACAAAAATAAAAAATTTATCATGGCGGCTGCTGCCATTTTGAATTTCATCTATCGCTTATAACTCGTTTACTATTGTGCATATTTGCACGAAATTTGGCGTGTGCATTATGCTGGAGGTCCTACATGCAGGTATGCCAAAATATTAAACAAAAATTAAATCCAAGATGGCGGCGGTTTTTTAATATATAATTTATTATAGTGGCATGCTGTTGTATGGATGCTAGGTGCACATGGTGTCATGGCTATGGTCACGTCATGTGCAAAGTTTGTCAGGGCAGCTGCCAGGTTAAATGGTACATCGAACTCACCATTGTCTGGTAAGTTGTCTTTTCTCATTGGTTCTATTTCTCCTCATGGCAGTACTGCATAGTGCAGTACTTGAAACTGTGGAACAGCCTTCCAGTTCACTTGAGACATGCTGACATCGAGCATTTTAACATGGCTACTTGCACAATCTGTGCTGTTCAAATTTTCTAGCTTACTTATTTGTTCATATCTGTATCAAAATACTTGAATGTGTCATCAGCTTTATCTGCTACCTATAAAGCCATTTTTCTGATTTGCTCCTGTCGGAAATTGGTTCATTGATTTCTAGTTGAGTGCATAACTACAGAAATATTTTATCAAGTTCATTCAGTATGTTTTGGAAGTAATTGCTTATCTCAGTCAACTCCATTTTTAATCAAACTGACTTTCAAAGCTGCAACATTCTGAGCAGCTAAATGATGTGCTTAGGACTGATCATATGGATGACTACATACTGGAAAGAACTGCAATGCCTGAAGAAAATGTACGCAAGGCTCAGGGTAACACGGTCTTTGAAGAGGAGCTGCCTTTGGTATTTCTATTTCAGATCTACTATTTTCACACACATAGTTACGAAATCTTTTGCATGAAGAATTTTGTACATTGTTTTTGAATAGGAACATTGGTACATAGAGTAGAAGTTTTTATGTATAGAGCTGGGACTGTGTGATACGTTGTCAAGTTGAGCTCTCGGGGTGACTGATTCACTGGCTGGTAACAATTTTTTCATCAAACTTTGTCTCTCGAGTGTGATAGGTCAGAAATTGAAACTTTGCACATAGCTAGGTCATAGTGGGATCTTGAGGCCTGTACCATGTCTTTGCCAGCTGAAGCTCTATTTATGAAGGAACCTTGCTTATTATTGTTATGGCATATGATATATGGTGTGAGTAATTTACACAGTTTCTTAAGTTTAGGGTTAAAATAGCTTGGTGGCATAATGGTGGGGCATCGGACTTCAGATTAAGAGGTTTGAAATGGATGTACGACTGTCTGCAGAACAGGTAAATTATCTCAGCATTTAATCAGCTACCTAGGTCAACTCAGCCTGCCATCCTTGTAGGGTAGGTAAATCAAGTACCAGCCTGTGATCTGCCTGGGGTTAAGGTGGGGCACGTTCATCTGTGTTGGGTACCAATTAACTGCGTGTGATCGAATAATGCTAGGTGATACGCGTAGATCTGAGATAGATTTATCTGCAGAGGTGACAGATCTTTAACCTGCTTTGATCGGTTGCTTACTGACTGTTGTGTGGCAGGTGCTTCCTGTGAGTCATTGTTCGGAGCAGACGGTGAACAGAGCGTCGCATGAACTTGTGCAGAAACATCGCACCCAGTTTGTCACCGAGAGACTTCTTGCCCAGGTCCCCACTGCAGCACGCTTTGTCTTAACGTTTTTGCTTTGTTTATTGTAATGATTAAATGTGATACGTGCATGTCATTCCTGGGTCATAAAGGTCCACAGAGTTATGCTAATTTCCGTTTCCTTAGCCCTCATTTAGACACCAATTTACACTACATAACCATGGATGCAGGCTACTGCATCATGTAAGGTTATGAAATATGCACACCAATATTTTATAGCAAGGCTGGCATAGGATGGTAGTAAATAGATTATATTACACGTCTGTAGTGCTTGCTTGCCTTCTGGTTATCAGTCAGATCACTGGAACATTGCCAAAGTTAAATGTTTACAGAAATGCAAAATCTGCGCATTACTAATTTAGCCGTCAGTTACGAGTGATAAGAAAGTGAGGAGACAAGGATAGGCTCATGTAAAACCTTGTATTTTGAGTGAGGGAAGTTAGATTTCTCACGTGAGAATTAGTATTGACATACTGAAAACCACGAGTGTGGTCGTAGTCTGACAGAGAGACTACATTGAACATTGAAATCACTGATTGAATCGAATCTGTGACGGTTTAGGCAAGTGGACATGAAGCCTATCCTGACAGGGCAGGAAGATATTGTCGACAATCGAGAATTTCTGGGTAATTCCGGGACAACGTTAAATGTATCGCGCGACCTGACGATGAGATCGTTTTTAGCCAACTACAGTCAACATCAGCAGATAACTTGGACTTCGAACGACGGCGAATAAAAGCTTGGAAACTTGAATCAACAAGCAGTCATTCAACAGCGGTTCAGGCGTATGCATTTTGCTAGCTGGCTTTGCCACTTGCTTTGTCACTATAAAAGGACAATTTGATAGAATATTGCCGGCCATTAAACATATGAATGTGTCGGTGATTGTGTGAATGATCTATTGCACCTCCTACAGGGAGATGACACGTCCAGAACATAACATGAATAATGTACTAAGTTGCTTGCAGTTACATCTACAGTAATGCTGAACCCATTTTGTCACTGTCTAATCAAAAGTTACCACTTGTGCTGGTTTCTACATTTAACATGCGTTAACCACTGTCCAGAGTTTTTGACAATATGCAACTTAGGTATGTGTCCACCATTATTTCGATTGTCTGGCTAAGGTTAACAGCAGTGGTGTAGTTGAGGGGAAACGTGGGGACTGTTTTCCCCAATATTTTTTGGAAGGAACGCTGTTCCCTCAGGTGTCACGTAAAATATGTGTGGTTTTACTAAGTTTACAACATTCTGAAGTGAGGTGGAAAATTGCTATTGGACATCTAAAAAAATTTTAAAAAATAATACAAAACTTGGTGTCAGTGGATTCATTGTCTGGTGTGTGAAAATGGTGTAAAACACATCTGTTGAACATTATCTCTGTTGTGTTTGCAGCGTCATTGTATCCGTGTGGTTCCTGTCACAGAGGTCACGGCGTCATATAAAAGCAAGAACTTTACGTTCTTTGTCTTCGGTCTTGATCGTCTGATCCACACTGATGACTACCCTCAAACCTGCTGCTGGGGCTGCAGCATACTCTGAAGATTCAAAGGCCTTGAAGGCGTCACGTTTCATGTAGTATGCAGTAGTGTGTGGTTTTTATTGCATAATGACACTCTGTCCTGTTTGCATTTTGTATTCGGCTGAGCAAGAAATCATGTGTTGACATCGTACATGATTTTTTAATAAAATCACATAAGTTGGGTAAATGTTGTGATTTGATTAATTTGTTAATTCATGTAGCTTAATTGTTAGTTATCATACTTATGCTTTGATGCTGATATCTGTTGGTGTCAAGCAGAGTCTGATGACTTGATTTGATTACATGTCCTTTTTTCTGAATTTTTGGGACTGAAGAACTTGCTTTAATTGACTTGACAACTTGTCCCATACTGTCTTGAGGCCAGATTTGGGACATCAGTAAAAGAAACCATAAATTGCTTGGCCATGAAATCTGATGTTTGCCAGTCATATGTTTTTTATTCATAATATTGTTATTTGTTTCATCATTGTGCATTGGAAACAGCAGTGCATATTGCTGCCTTCTGCTGCCTTTTTCAGAAAAGAAACAGCAATACATATTCCTGCCATAACTAACACAGATAATGTCAAATCAACATTTATTATGTATTGTAGTTAAAAGGTTTGATTACAACAATACAGAGTCAACAAGATAAATGTTCATTGGGTAAAATGTTTGTGAGATTTTTGTGCATCATGGTGTTTAAAAGCCGTAGTGTGACATAGTTGATTTATGACTTTTTGCAACGTTTTTCGGCATTTCTGATTTTATTTTTTTACATTACTGTTGGTGTGTCATGTGATTTGGATTCTGTGTATTTTACCTACACACACGCTAGCATCTGTAGAATGCCTTACTTGCCTATGCAGTCTTTGCACAACCTTTGCCAGTTTTCAATAAATGCTTAAAATATATCTGCTTACTCAATCGCTTTATGCATAAATACTGTCTCATCGCTCGTGTAATTTTTATTTACTAAATAGATTACTTATTTACTTACTTACTTACTTAAAGCTTTGCATACAGCAGGTTAATAATTGTCATTTGTAGTAGCTGTTGTAGTCAAGTAGTGACTGTTCAGTGTCCAATTATGCTTGTTCCCTGTTTATCCCTTAGATTAATTTGCGAGCATTTTATCAAGTTTTTTTTTATTTTTCACTGTTTTAGCACTGTAGAAAGCACCATGACAGTTCACAAGAGAACCGGTCTAACAGGAAGTAACTGTGAGACAAATGAACTGCATGTACTGTGTGCTAGCATGTTATATATTATGAGGGTCATTTGATAAATAAGTTACAAAACAGCATCATTATGTTAGTTTGCCAAATATTAGAAATCCAAAATGTACGATTTGTAGGCAATTTAATTCTTATTACAGCCGTGAGTTTTATGATGATGACATCACTGTGACGTCATTTATAAACATTAAACACTGCAACGTTGCCACTGAAATCCTCCGTAATGAACAGTGGGTTGTTATTGTATTTTTGTGGGCCAAAAAAATTAATGCAAATGAGATTTATTTTCAGATGCATCCAGTATACATGCATCCAGTGGCGACAAGTGCTTTTTGAAGCGAACGGTTCACATTTGGTGTCAGAAAAATGCTAAGTGGGCAGAAATTTGTATCATATACCAAGGTACAACCAGTTGTTCTTTAGTGGCATGGAAAGCAGCCAGCCACGTTTTTTTGCAACAAGCATTCAAAAGTTTGCTGACAGATAGGACAAATGTTTAAGTGAACTCAGACGATATGTTGAAAAATGAAAGATTAATCTTTAGCATTTAAAGAGATGGCATTAACATGTTAAGTTCGTTCATTATTTTTGTTCCTATACTGTTTGTCACTTGTAAGTTATGATAGATTACTGGTGGGGAAAATAATACACGTGTAGCCATGTTCTGTGAACAGATGACGTCACAATAATGACGTCAGCATCAAAAAAATTTCTGGACGTGTTCGGAATAAAATTTACTACAAAACGTATATTTTTGATTTTTTAGATTTGATAATGACAAAATGACGCTGTTTTGTAACTTATTTATTGAATGACCCTCGTACGTCTCTGACCATTATTAATCAGATCAATGTTGTGTTGGTGAGATTTCGGCAGCAGTGTGCACGGTTGTGTTTTGTTATTGACAGTAGTGTAGTGTTGAGTGCTGAAAGGGTTGTTATTACTGGTGTGCTGCTACTTATGGTTGTAGTGGAATGCGGTTGTTACTATATAACTACGTAGCTGTATTGTTGATTTGCGCAGGTAACCTATGCTACTACTGCGAACAGGTTATCAGGTTACTGTGTTACCTGGGTACCCAGGTGGTAATTGCAATGTCCATTGCCGTCCACTCAACAATGTTGTTATGGCTGCAAATTTTGTGTCATTTACAACACGTATCAGAAATTTAGTGCAAATTTACAATGAAAATGTAAGTACATGTCCCTGAGTTTAAAAGGTGGTGGGACAAGAATTTGCAGTTTTCCGTCGGCTGCTATGATTTCAGAATTTAATTTTTTTGGCCTCAGAATTCCCCAAAACCAGTGTTTGAATTGCTGGGGGGGATAGTGGTAGGGGAGTTCAATCCCTAACTGTTTTCTGAACCCCGAACACACTGTCAAATTATGTACTGTGGGGTCAGCTATATTTTATATACATGGTGTTTCATTTGCTAGCCTGCTTTGATGGTGAATTTTATCTCGTTCACTGATGAAAAATGTTTATTTTATCAGCACTAAGCAACATGGGGCATGAAATCAGACATCACACGATTCAAAAACTCAACCATCTCGCAAGCGGTTTGTGCTGGTGCACTGTCTTGTTGGAAGGTGTAAGAGTCAAGCTGTCCCCACAAGTGACCAAGTGTGTGAAAATGATCGTTTTGAGCATTTTTTGTGACTGTAGTGGTAAAACTTCAACAGTTTGTCATCAGTGAACCAGATGAAGTTCACCATCAAAGCAGGGCAGCTATTCAGCAACTGTCAGCACCAGTTGCGACAAGCCCAGATTTGTACTCACTACTCATGGTACATTATGACGTCAGCATTACATCATGGCTAGCAAAGAATATTTGATAAGCAGCCACATTTTGTCAAAATATTTTGAGTTGGTATTTTTTGCTACAACTGGTAAAAATTTCATGCTAATTGGTCATCATTTGAGTAAATTATGAAAGAAAGGAAAAGGGTGCCTTTTTATAAAACATTGTTTACATGCGATTTGCATCACAATTTTGATCAGACTCTGACAGTCAACAAATTCAACCTTCCAGCTAATTTTTCACAATTCGAACGCTGCCAAAAATCGGCATTTTTAGCCCCAGATTTTGCAGTTTTGGAAGAAAATTTTTGGACTGGTGGAATTAGAGGTGAGGGCAATTTTCCCTCCCCTTTCTTGCCCTCCTTTTATCACAATGCCACTAATTGCTTAGCGTTCTGTTTACTTACTGACTAGCCAACTGATGTTTCAGCCCAAATTTTAGGGGGCCCCTACCCTGGCCATGATGCCACTGAAATTTGCTATAAAAGGAACACGTGCAGCAGTCTCTTACAATCTTACTAATATCGGTCAGGTCTGTCAACGTTTGTCATGTGCTTATAATCCGTCCTGTAGGCCGCGTTACATAACTTGCCCGTCCGTCCTTCCGTCCGTCTGTCTACCCATCTGCCCTGTACGTGCTCCGAACTCGAAAACAAAGTATGCAAGAGAACCAGAATTGACGTAAACGCTTTTCCTGCTGAGTTTTGATTCAGAAGGACAAAGGTCGGGGTCACCGGACGTCAAAAAGCTCAAGATAATGATGCATATCTTGCGTAATCGATGTGTTTTTCGGTGACCTAATTTACTGTCAGAGCCCGAGACGTTCGGCAACCGGATGGATGGATGGCTGCATATCGTGTGGGCTTTTGACGCCATCTTTTCTTTGTTGGTTCGTTATTAATGCGTTGCGTCCGACTGCCGCTAACCAATCGCCTGCCAAGTGCATACAGTGTCGATCCCCTGTGATTAAAGGCCGCCTTGTGACATTTAGAACTAGCCTTAGTCTGTCTCGTTTGCATTTTATTCTGAACATTTTTGTCTGTGTTATTTTTCCAGTCGTGCAGTTAAGTAAATTTGACATAATATGAAAAACGAGTCTTATGTTTCATGTATAGGCCTGCGTAGCCTAGTAGTGTGCAGCATCTGTATAGTATCACGGGCGAAGCCAGGGGTTCACTATAGGCCCAATAATCTCATCCAAGATGCCAAAATTGATAGAGCATTAAAAAACCGAATCGAATCGGATTTTTACTTAACCATATCGCCCACCTGCTAAACACACACTACAGCCATTTGCATTGCACACTTTGCATGAGCGGAATCGAGGCGAGTAATGCCGAACGCCAAAAAATTCGCACGAAGGGTGAAGGGTGATATCCGGGTGCATGAACGTTCGCTAGGGGGCGCCAAAATGTCAAAATTTGTAAAAATTACCTATACCAGGTCTATTTGGAAACCTATAACCCCAAACGTATTACGGCCACCCCCTATTCCCGTATATCGCCGGAAAGAACTTTGGTTTGGCTATCGCATGTCGCATGTATCTTGGCGAAATGTTGATAAATGAGCTCACAAGGAACGCGAAATGACGAAAAATAAGTACGTGAAAAAACTTAATCCCCCCAAAAATTGTGGGAGGGGGTACGGTGGATACCTGGGTGGGCATGGTAGTGGACTTGATCTTGACCCACATATACACTTTGAACTATCTGGGCCATCCCTTGAATTAATTATGATTTTTCGAAAATTGGGGTTTGGTCAGTTTGGGGACCCCTAGCTCAAGCCGGCCTGTGTACCCCCAATTTTTTTCGCTTTTTAGAAGCACTCTGGACATGGTACAAACATGCAAAGTTAGAAAAAAATTCTGTGGATGCTAACTTCAGAATCCAAGGGTCAAATTTCGAGAACCCTAAAATTCTGAAAAATCCCCAAAAATTGGGGTTAGGGGGTAAGTCCTCCAATTTGGGAATTAAAGTAGGGCCTAAGCCCCCTTAGCGCCCCATACCAAAATTGCCCCCAAAGTCCCCTGGGGGACGACATATTGAGGGTCAAAATTTGAACTTTGGTCCACTTTTGCTCAAAAGTGGTGCTTCTGCAGTACATTGATCCTGCCTTAGTTTAGTAAAGCTGGCTATAGACATACGCAAACACTGCAACTGTATGGAAAACACGAGTAGGATAAAGTTCATGGGACAACAGCTGACTAAGGTCTTAACGTTCATAGTGCGAGCGAGCGAACGGCACACGCACACGCAGGAGATGCAAAATATTGATGTTGTAGCTGTGAGGCCTAACTGTGCTACTGTACGAATACGATAAACCGGTCACGACCAAAGAAGTTAGCCTATAATATAGAAGGCGATTACTTACTGGAATGTCTTTGGTCACGACGATTAATTAGGCCTGATTACTGGTTTACAGCAAACGCAGCAAGACTGTTCGGAGATAGGTAACAGCCACATCACGTTCGTAAGCTAATTCCCTAATAATATGTAATATAAATTCAAACGTGACAGGCTATGTAGACGTCTACCGTCGAATCGCCAAATCGTGAAATTACAAGTGCCTATAGGTCCATTATCGATATCACACTGTTTGGGTAAAACGCAAGTTAGCCATTTTCCCGAACTACAGCAAAACAATAGGTCCTATGTTGATTACTTTGGTCAAAATGGATCTAACCTGTGTAGTATTTTGCGAGTGCTTTGTTTCCATACTAAGCTATTGATGGTGTCACAATGTAATTGAATAAAGCACTCGGAAGGCTTAGTTCGGAAAATGGCTTAGGCCTACTTTAGTTAAAAATGCATTAAATTCTACGTTACGTTTCGAACAAAGTAGCGCGTACACCTGTACAGATTTACCATGATTGCAGGTAAATCGGCACCACGTCGTCCACGTGACGTGTAATGACGTCATCATCAGCAGCAGCAACATCGGAAAACGCTAGAATTAGAATGCCTACAATTGCTTACAGACTACTGGTTCACTCGGCGCGGCAACTGGTGCAAGTCAGTGCGACTAGAGAGAGGAGATTGACAGGCGTCAAACAGATGAACTCGCTGGCTGTGCTAGAACGACGTGACGACGGACAAGGAGTCAGTGTCGTCGTCGACCGGTAATTGCATTCCATGGCTCTGTATAATAATCATCATCTTTATCATGAAAAGAGTTAGGCCTAAAACGTTGCACGAATAGCTAGCATTCAGCATTCGTTTTAAGTTCCTCCATCGTCATATTCGTTGTTTAGGCTATATCCAGATTTACTGTACTAATCTAACACACAACCTTCACGTACGTACGGTGACGTATACCACATGATATCACAACGCAGAAAGAATCAGCGAATGGCCCACAGCAAGTAATGCGCAATTATGTAGCCTAAAATAAACAATGCAACATTTGCAAATGTGTTACTGTTTTGACGACAGTGGTATCTGGGCGTTGGTGCTACCGATAATGCGCTATAAATTACTTACTTACTTACTTAACTAGTACTGTTGTGCGGCCGTCCTAATAGCCTAGCCGCACTACTTGTCTTGCCCGTCCGTCTGCCCGTCCGTCCGTTACGTAGAGGTTCCTCCTAACTCGGCAACAAAAAAGCGAAAAAACCAAAATCGGTGTGTTCTTTGGGGCAGCGGTAACCCGGGTGCAAATTTTCACCTTAAACGGTTAAAGGGTCAGGCGAACGACCGCATGATATGTCGGCATTTGGCCGACAGTTTTGTAGTTGAAAAACGTCGTGCGCAGTTTATATGTACGTGGTCTGAAGTAGACTGTTTCAGGTGAGTTTCGTGCAGGCGAGGTTTGATAGAAGCTATCGGGTATGATGACGACATTAAAGCCACATACCGCTCGGCCACTTTCGACCACGTCATCGACGCCACGGAAAAGAGCATAATTCCAGGTAAGAATCATTCCGTGCGTCTTTCTAGATTCTTGTCAGAAAATAGCCCAGTCGACTTGTCACTGGCGATATTATAGCCGGGATACAGATCATCACAGCATACAGAATCGCATCGAACTTTCAGTAAAAATTCGCATGTACACTGTGTCAGATAAAAGAGTATGCCCTAGACATTGTACAATAGAAATGACAAATCTGAACGAATTTGAATAACGCTTTGTATACTTAATTCTCAATAAATTGTTAAAGTGAGTACTAAATTTTGTTAAAAAGTATTATTTTCTGGCGGAGTTATTAATTGTTTAATATCGATAACAAAATATCTCCATTACAAATATGGTGTGACTGTGACATAAGCCTCTCTGTACATTTGCATAAAACAACATTTGATTCTGGCAAAACTTTACGCCAGCAATGCGTCATCTATTGGCAATCAATGTGCTAAATTTCAGTAAAATCTCTCAACGCAAACAACAGTTACAGCGGCTTTTGTGAGGTTACCCCAAAACGTAAGGTGTCGATCTTCCGCAACAATTTGTTTAATCCTGACAGTATCCACAGCTTTCTGGGAAATTCCGCGATAATCCTTTTAACACCATACCTTTTTTGTTTTAACAGTTTAATTAGAGCACGATCGTCTGCAGAAAATACCATTTTCTTATTGTTTATGTTATTCTTTACGTTGCTTGCGTCAACAAACGTCGCTTCAGATCGAGCAACTGCAGTAGCCTATGTAACGCCATGTCGATATTTAACAATTAATAACTCTGCTAAAATAGTATTTTATTTTAACAAAATTTGGTGCTCGTTTTAGCAATTTTTTTGGGGATTAAGCGTGCGAAATTTTATTTAGATTCGTTCAGATTTGACATTTCCATTCAACAATGTCAATGGGTTTACTTTTTTACCGGACACAGTGTAGATGCACTCGTGATTGTTTTAATTGCATCTGTCATTTTGTCCCCACGATTTATGTCCTTAATCTAAATTTCTTGACTAATTACTAATGGTCGATGATGAACTGTGACGTAGGGCTTGTTGACGCTCATACGCACGCTGTATGGGCCGGAGATCGTGTACACGAGTTCGCTATGAAGGTATGTAAACTCACCAGCTCCGTATACCTTGATCTCTGTGTTAGGTACTAGATACCGCGCTGCTAGAGTGGGTAAGCGAGGACGCAGTCCGACCTTATACCACTCCAGACATTGCGGTATCGTACTTACAACACGCTTAGATTGCCTAGGCTACACCGCCGTTTGCTTTATGACACATGACTGCAGATGAAAACTGTGAAAACGATAGCAGAGCAAGCTAAGTGTCTTGTAAGTTCACCTGCTGCGCCCCCGAGTTGAAATGTCGTTATACCTCGGAAATTTTCTTCAAAAAATACAAGATAAGATTTAGGGCTGAAAATCGCCTTAACCCCAGCCACACAGGCTAGATTTATTTACCCCAGAGGGATGGACGGCTGATTTGAGCTTGGTGTTGGTAATATACCTGGATGGTTTACTTGACTGCAGACAGTCACCCAGTCAGTAGTAATCATTAACCACTTGATATCGACCGGACCAAGAGTTGAACGCACGACCTAGCGGTCCGACACTCTGTCGTTACACTACAAAAAGCGTTAAAGGTGGTTTATAGCTCTTTATGGAAAACCCATCTCAAAGCTACGGAGCGTCACCTGCCGTATGGGATCACTAAGTGTTGACCTATTCGACTGCAGTTTATATATCGAGATGGTTTACCTGCCCGCAGGCAGTCACCCATCCAAGTACTGACCCGGCACGGCGTAGAGCAACTTGTGCGTGTGTGGTCTGTATGTCGATGGTCGTGTGGTACTGGTGAACAGCTGGCAGGTGCGACGTACTTGGACGTGCATCGCGCTGGCGGTGGAATTCACTTCACCGTGAGACACGTTAACGCCGCCTCCGAGCACCAGCTGATCGCCGACCTTCTTCACTACACTCAGCGAATGACGCAAGCCGGTAGACTATAGATCTTTTGTCCTCTAGTGGCCGGTGGTTACTTGCGTACTGTACGTACGGGAACAAGAAAACCCAGCTGTCGCTAGGAAAGACGCGCTACAGCCTATACAGTTGCTGTTGTAGTACTGACCTTCAAGCAAGGGCGGCACACCCATAGGAGCTGGGGGTCATATTTCCCACTTTTTTACACCGGGGGAGCCAGAAAGGTACATAAATTCGCGTTTTTATCCAGGCGGCCTTGATATGTGGTGCTATATAGACGTGTGTTTATAATGAACTGGTAACGATTAAATTTTTAGTTAACTTTGCAAAAAAATAATTGTTAATTAAGAGCTATCAGTGGAAATTACCTTAGAAAACGCACTTGTTTGTTTGAATTTTTTTGTTAGGTAAAGAGCAATGAGCTTGTATATATGGCATATGCAATGAGATGCAATGAATGTTTTAACACAGTCTTTTTTCAACCAACCTTTGTAGGCAGACTAAAAAGTTTACTTTTTCGGGAAAAAACAAATGACTGAAATAACTGAGACGATTTCAGATGCTTATCATGATGTTGTTTATACTTTATCAAGTTATTTTACTGAAATGAAATGAAATGGCTGGATGTGCCTGAGAGAGTCACCCTCAAGCTCGGCCTCATGACGTACAGTTGTTTGCACGGACAAGCACCTCGGTATCTCGCCGATCATATCAAGCCAGCCATCGAAGTTGCATCGCGACATCGACTACGTTCTGCCAACCGACACAGGCTCATCGTACCCCGCTGTCGACTCAACGCGTACGGCCGTCGGGCTTTTCCAGTTGCTGGTCCGACGGTCTGAAACTCGCTGCCAGATGAACTCAGAGATCCAGCGTGTGACATTGACAGTTTCAAACAGTTCTTTAAAACAATCCTGTTCAGTCAGTACTAGTGTGACAAGCGCATTAGAGG
>Ga0056128_1000663_pt1 | contig 32964 bp, 19 predicted proteins | sample WorMetLIZISLAND2_FD_71113 | JGI IMG/M metagenome (GOLD analysis project Ga0056128, IMG submission 71113) | Marine gutless worms symbiont microbial communities from Max Planck institute for Marine Microbiology, Germany - Olavius geniculatus... ...
CCCCCGTTATAGGCTCGCGCTCTGCGCACTCGCCATGCCCCCTCTTGTCAAATCCTAAATACGCCACTGCACTGCAACATTATAAATTCGTGTCTACACTAAAATTATGCCAATATTTTCTATAAACAGCATTCAAGCACGCATTTATCACCTCATCATAGGCCTATAAAGTTCGAACGATATCAGCTGGACCATTCAGAAAATAAGTCTGGTCAAAGCTCGAGTGAGAAGTGGGTATGCATAGGCCTACAATATAGCAATCGCCGGTGTCACATTACATAGTCTCCCCCATGACACAGTCTCCGGCCGTAGACTCTGTACCGGTATTACAAAGTCTCCCCCACCATGTAGACGTCTCCCACCCATAACGAAGTCTTCCCCTAATGGCGGGGGAGAATCTATAATGACGAAAGCGAATCTATAATAGGCTCTGTACCGGGCTAAATTCCTCCGTGAGGAGACTTTGTACCGGTAAAGATCCTCCGGGAGGGAATATTTCAGGGGGGGGGCTGTCCTATAATAGGACACTGGCGTCAGTACTCAGTAGGCCTATACTGACAGATTGTTGACCCCGGTCACCAGGACAAAGATAAGAAGACAATTGCACAAAGTGCGCTCGGAGTTGGGCTCCTCAGCGATGCTTCGACCAACGACATGGTTGTATGACTTTAGGTGTACTCTATTCAGGCTGTGGTCAGACGTCAGGTACACTGGCCGGGGATGGGGGCGTGAGGCGTCGCGTTACGGTTGGTTGTGCTGACTCCTGATTGGTCCGTCGGCGTTAGCATTGTAGACTTAAACGGCACGTCATAGCAGGTCGACGATGGTACCATTTAAATAAAGCGACGACAAATTCCTATAGGCTGTCAATAGCAACCCTGTCTCTATCTGCAGCGGTTCGGCTGCAATTTTGAATGCAAAGTTGCTGCCCGCATCCAGCTGAGTGCGCCAAATTATCGTAGGCTCTATGTGTAGGCTCTATCGTATCCTAGTGCTGACTTTAGCAATCGATATAGCCCTCAGCGTCAACACGTCATATGTGATTGGAGTCACTCTGCGAAATCGTTTTCTTTCCGCTACCGGAAGTCCTGCAGACACTGGCCTTCCATTGTAGGCGTTACGGTCGACCCGTTCTAGCAACAGCTGAGCCTCCTGTTGATGTTTGTGACATCTGGCAACCTTGTAGGAGCATGCAGCTTCTTCTTCTTCTTTTTCTTCTTTCCGTAATGTACAGATCCTCTTGCGAGTAATGTCGTACATGCTTCTTTCTTGTGCTTGTGTGGAGACAGGCCGAAAGATGGAATTAAAGGGTCAACCAAAATAACAGCGTGTTCAAGGCGAGTCAAGTTCAGCTCAGTTCATATCTGTCGCTCTGAATACACCTTAAATGCGCAACCAAGACAATACACGATGACCGCATGATAAAGTTGTAGTAAGCCTAAAAGATATCATTCTTAATTCATGTAACTATTGTCAGTTGTCACCACTTCACAAGCAGTTGCAAAAATTTATACTGATCCACCACTGAAACACCTACGAGCACGCCGCCTCGCTAATTACCCCGTTCACAGCACGAATTCCTCGCACGCTTCCTCGCACTATACCCTCTTCGCACCTCACGCCTCGCACTTTGCCATCGCCCTACGAGCAAGCATAAACCGCAACAATGCTAGCTTACGATGGCACAGCTCCAGCTAATAAGCTCATATCTGCAGGCATCATTACTACGTGAACCAGGCCCGTCGAGAGCCACAGCGGGCCCGGGGAAACATTCTCGTGGAGCCCCCAAACACTTTAATGGGGCACATCTGGGGAGAAATTTTTTTTTGAATTTTTCTTTTCAAAATGATACATCTGGCGTACTTTATATTTTGGCCGACGCAGGGGCCCCCAAACGTCGCGGGGCCCGGAGTAGCTAACCCCCCTACCTCACCCTCTCGATGGGCCTGACGTGAACTGACTCACCTGAGACTGAGTAGAGATCGATTAGTTGATCGATCAACAAAGACGGCTTCAGCTAGAAGTCGACGACCGCATTACCAACAAATCCTAATTCGTAGCAGATGCATCTGTATGCACCTGCAGCTGCAAAACAGATAGGCAAGAGTTACGACGTTAAAGTTACTGCTCTGTCATTAAGAAATTAACAGCAACAACTACAGCCACAACTTCTGCAGCGAACGACGCCTCGCGACTAGCAACGTAAACACCACTCCACTCCGGGTGGCACTCGGCGCTTTTGTGCGTGCCGGAAGCTCTGTGCCAATGGCACAAAACGAGCCGTCAGCGTATCAACTGTGTCGACTCACCGCTGCAGGTGCCCGTTAAAGACAGTAAGTAAATCACCAACATAATCAATTCATCATCGCCACATCTGGAGTCTGGTATCTAGAGTCTGGACGCAAAATGAGAACTAGAGGAGCTCATATAGGCTATGCCCATATCCAGATCAGAGCAACAGGCGGAAATACCCGGAAATTTTGCGCATACTGGTATAGGCGGATAGGCCTACAATTTTTTTTTGTATTTTTACGCATTTTCTTCACGTTGAACTTGAAACGATTGACTTAAAGTTGACTCTGATTATGTTTACAAACTGGTTCTAGTAGGGAGTCATGAGTATGATGTTTATACTTACAGTTAGTCATTTGGCTGCTTTTGTCTGTATCTGATGTTTGCATCTGCTAGTGGTACCGTTTGCTTTGAGTTTTATCTGTATTTGCATAGTTCGTGTGTTTTTGTGTGTGTTTTGCTGTATGTTTTATGCGTTTTATGTGTATATGGGCCAATTGCCTGACATAAAACTGGTGATGATGATGATAAAAATTTAAAAAAAAAAATTTTTAAACTTTTTTAAAAACATTGAAGACCTGTAAAAACTTTCTTACAATCTTTTCTAGCCCTAAAACGACAAAACAGTAGCAACGTAATCAACATATTAACATATCAAAATATCGATAATTTCATATTTAGTTTATTAAGTATACGATACGATATTTACCGGTAGTACCGTACGGTGGTACACGATATCGAAACAATATTCACATTTAGGTATATTGACCCATCTCTAGTTTGTTGTGCAATTTGTGTCAGTTCCGGTGTTTCGTTTAATCATTCAAGTGTGTTTTGTTTTGGTTGCTGATCTTGCATAAAATACGGGTTTCTTGTTCAGTTATTGAGAAAGAAAGCGTAAGAGATACTTGCTAACTTTTCATTCTGTGAATTTCTGTTTTTGTCAGTGTCAGTTGTAGACTACTGCGATAAAAGTCGCCATAACCACACCCGGACGTCACACACCGTCCTACATGGCATTATTTCAAGTTGAAGTTCCTCCAAGTTATTTTGAAGCAGGTTAAAATTTGAATGACTTTCGGGACGAGAAATGAGCTGTGAGTAAAATTTTGCCGACAAAGTTAGCTGCCATCTTGCTGAACATGTTTTCGCACTGTACTGTCATAGCATTTTTCATGACGGGAAGCAATGAGTTTTTTACTGAATAAAACAAACAATGATTATATTTACTTTGCACAGACACGATCCATATGTAGTCACAATGTGTTATTTACCATGCCAAATTGCGCACGCTAAAATGGCATAATTTTAATCAACTTCTTTTGCAGCACTAGGCAGAATCACTAGTGCAGTTTTGCATTTGGCCTGTTGGCAATAATCAACTGCGGCTTAACTGAAGGGTGCGTACGTTTAATAACTTTTTAATTTTTGTGTCACTTAGGGTTAATATGATGGCTTGGGTGGTAGCTGATAGCTGATATTCAGCTTCGATAAATGTCAACCTTTACTACGAAAAAAAACAACGCGCAAAGACCAACCATCGTGTCCATCCTTGGATGACATAATGCCAACGAAGATGTCATCCAATCCGCTTTAGAAGTTCAGACCATATGCAGGCACGAGAGTTAACCACGACTTCAACGACCAGACCGTAGGATCCTATGCGCTGTATAGGTTTAGCGTGCATGGTCTATAACATTTTCTGTGCAACATTGGACCATGCATCTGCACGGTCACGGTCAGTAACACCATGCTAAAACAAAATGACAGGACTACAGAATGTTGGAAATCCACACCGGACTTTCACAGCTTTGACAGCAGGTAAAGCGGATGTCTGAACAATTTCCGAGTTTCTCTGAGTGTCCAAATTAGAACGGTGTTGTTATTTTTTCTGCAGGTGCCTTACAATATGAGTAAAATGGGAGATGTGCAGTCAAAGGGTTTGCAGCCGAAGAAGTCACCGATCACCGATGACTACGAACTGTCAAGTAAAGTCCTTGGACTTGGCATCAACGGCAAGGTGGTGGTTTGCCACAACAAGGCCAGCAATCGAAAATGTGCCTTGAAGGTAAATTGTCTGGTACTGCCGTTTTATTCGAAAATGAAACAGTTTGTATGTAACTACTGTCGTTTTTCAGTTGAATTGATCAAATTAGGCAAGGAAGACTGTCTTTATGGTCCTGTAGCACCCGGTATTGGCTGTGAGCCATATTCTTGCTAGGCCTTGCTGATTATCAGAGTCATTGGGGCTAGTGAATTGTTTTTTTTGGCACAAGTTTGAAAAATTACAACTACTTTTTAAAAGTAAAATAGTGGCCGATCTAAAGTAAACTAATATTGTATAAAACTTGTCATGAAGCTTTAGGCTGAAATATGCTTTTGGGAGAAATCTAAGTATTCAGGATTTTGGCATTAGATATATTTTTCGATTGAATTGTCTTACAGCCTTCTAATGACAGTTTGGGGTATCTCCCTTGCTCCAGCCAGCTAAACACAGATATGTTTGCGTGCAGCTACACATTATCACAGCCATCATAATTTCTGTTATAAGACTGCGTGAACAAAATGTAATTACTGAACTGAACTGAACTGACATGCCCAAAGTATTGGAGACACTTTTGCTATGTTTTGGCTATTATATCTTGAGTCCAGCCACCAACCTTTTTTTGAGTAACTGTGATTACCGGTATATTATTGTGTGCACAGATATTGAGGGATGTTCCAAAGGCTCGACGAGAGGTGGAGCTTCACTGCCGAGCCTCACCCTGTGAACACATTGTTCAGATTCTGGATGTCTACGAGAACACGTTTAATGGCTACAAGTGTTTGCTGATTGTCATGGAATGGTGAGAGCTTACCTTTTGTTACGTGCAACAATAGTGCGTCTTAGCCATCGCAATTCTGTCTGTCTGACGGTCCGTCCATCCGTTTGTCACACGGGTGGATCAGTCAAAAACGGTGCAAGCTAGGATCACCAAATCTTCATCATTGGCTGCCTGGAAGACTCTAGTTTCAAGATCCTTTAAGCTTTTCCATCAATTCAAAAGGGGTCATGTGAGCGAGGTCGCTAAATAAGAGTGGGGTGGGGAAAATTTGCGATTTTAAGCTAATACGGCCAAGCGAAACCGGTCATGCAGTCTGGCGCTCTCTGGTGAGTGTAAAAGAAACATCGTTGCTAGGGCTTTCAAACATGCACTGCTGTTGCGCATTCATCTTTGCATTAGCTGGGCTTTTCTTGTGTAGTTTGTTACAGCTCTTATCTTAGCGCAGTGTGTGATGGAATTGAGCTAATTGAGTGGTGGGCTGGTAGCACTATTCAGTTATCAATTTGCATTTGGCATTGCTTCTCATCAGTAGACAAACAGCTGTTAAAAAGTGAAATAGCAAACTTTATATAAAAACCTATGCCACGCACAGATCAATAACTCAGTAATTCAGTGTCATGACCCTGCCACCTAATTTGCTGAATTTTACCACACAATGACTTTGAAGCATAAAATTTGGCCAACAGTTTCAGACACCGTTGGACATTTGCTTCCGTAGAAAAACAGTTCAAAGTTCTAATAAAGCAGCATTGGCATTTTGATGTGAAGCTTTAGCTGTCTGAAATTGTTAATCAAACTCTGCTCTAAAGACTGATAATGTAGTAAAACACAGGAATTTTGTTTTTTTCTAACGTTTTCCAGTGACTCCTGCGAAAACAACTTTTTTTCATTGCAGTATGGAAGGCGGAGAGTTATTCAGCAGAATCCAGGAACGTGGCGATCAAGCATTTACCGAACGAGGTTACTGTTAGTTTTTTGCCAGAAAAGATTTTTTCAGTATCATTGTATAGTTTGTGTTAAAAATGATCCAACTTGTTTTTGTCAGAACTTTGTGAAATCTTCACCAAATTTGATAATTTTTAGCACACAGATAGCCAAGACGATAGAAATATGTAAGGTACACTTACTGTCCACCTCACGTACTTAATGTCAACGCACTACCATGTAAAATGCAGATACTCAGAATTGTTGCATTACACAGTTATTATATACCTTAACATATTTCTATCGTCTTGGCTATCTGTGTGCCAAAAATTATCAAATTTGGTGCAGATTTGATGAAGTTCTGACAAAAAACAAGTCGGGTCATTTTTGGCACACCATGTACTTGGGCATTATAGAACTTTTGTTCAGATTTGACCTGTGTTACCATAGGAGTCTGTGCCATATTGTACTGCCATCAAATTAAGTTGTTTGTTAATGAACTAATTGTGATTTAATTGTTATTGCATTTTTCACACAGGCTGCACAATGAAGAAAATTATGTTGCAAGCTGTCATGCTGTGCTTGTACAGTTTATGTTCTGCACATTAAATCAAATTTTCAGCATTTCTTTTCCAATACATTTTAGGCCGCTTTCAGCAGCAAGCGGTTCTGTCATTTGGTCGTGGATTTCCGATCTGCAACAGAAACAAGATGTGGGTTATAAAGTGCAATCAGTGTAGGGAACATCATCAGTTGTGTGATTAAAAAAATTAATTGCAAGATGGTTGTAGTATTATCTGTGTGTATTATCTGGTATTCACAGAGGCAGCAAAGATAGTGTTTGAAATCTGTCTGGCAATTGAGTTCCTACACAATCACGATATTGCACACCGCGATCTCAAGGTATCTGATGTCCATTCTATTGGATCATATGTTACATTTTTGATGATGTTACTAACTCATAGTATATTGGCTCAGGTATGGGTCAGTGATGTAGCGGTAATGCATCGGACTGGTGACTGCAGGGTTGCAGGTTTAATGCCCACCTGGTGCACTGCCAGGTAACAACCATGGCAAGTTGTTCACACACATCTGTCTTCATCACCAAGCAGTACAAATTGGTATCGGCTCACCACCTGGAAGATTACGGCTGGTTTTCCTCCTATATATATATATATATGATTTGTGTCTGCACTCACTGCCAGTTTGGGGCCACGGAAACAGAAATGAGCGCTGCTTGCATTGGTCGCAGACTCTGAAATAGTGCTGTTGACTATAGGCAGTTTAACATTTCTGAAACTTTTAGCACACCTTGTAGCTTAGGAAAGTAAAAGGTAGATTTGCATAAAGCATACCATTTAAGAAACCTCTGCTGCACAGGAGATGCATATTGGCCATTTAACACTGTCAAATGATAGAATGTTTCTCCAGTCAATCGTTCTGATGTGTAAACAGGAACAAACGATCAAAGTCATTTGATAGCACATAAAAATCTCTGATCAGTGCTGCATCATGTGCAACCCCCCTAATTTCTCTTTTCCTTGGTTGAGGGAATGCCATCTGTGTCATTCGACCTGCAAGTGTACTTGCTAAATGGCTTGAAACTAATTTTGGAAAATGAACCAATTGAACAAAAGCCAAGTGCGTGTATGGTGTATACCCTAGCTTTTGGGTGGGCAGGCTGTTAGACCTGCCCAGCGCTGAGGCCATATCAGTGCCACCCAATGTGCATCCCCAGAAAGTGGAAGTAACTACAGGTTATGTAAACGGCTATGAAGCCATAAATAACGGCCGTGAGCTGTAGATGGCTGTGAAGTCGAAATCGCCACTGAACCTGAAAATTATCCAGTACATGAGCACTGGTAGAGTGCTGGATACTGTTCATAAAATTGATGTGCTCTTGGTTGGCTCCTGTCCTCCAGATTTTGGAAATTTTTCGGGTCATCGGAGCTTTAAGCTGCAACACCACAACAAGGTGGCACACCACGGTGGTGGTGAAGTGTACAATGATCATCTGTTTCAGCCGGAGAATCTGCTGTACACAAGTTCTAAGCCAGATGCCATCTTGAAGCTGACTGACTTTGGATTTGCAAAGGTGACAAATACAACCAAGTCATTGCAGACCCCGTGCTATACACCGTACTATGTCGGTAAGTTGTGTTAACTGGCAAATCAGCTACGAAACAAGCAAACAGTTGCTAAACTATAGTCTGGTTGACAGAGGTATTATCACACAGATAGTTTGCTGCTAATGCCATTAAGTTGAGTGCCAATTTACTGGGTTTTAGTAGTATTTTTTTGCTGTCATGCTGCAGTAAAATCTACTTTTTGCGGAAAATCTAGTTTTGACGGTATTCTTTCCAAGCATATTTTGAGTGCAGGATTTGTGAAGAACTAGCTTATGATCTGTACACTTGTATGCAAGTTTCCTATACCTTAGGTGCAAATGCACAGTTTGACATCTAGAAATGGAGATATGTAATTTTAAGGATTTCTTAGGAAGTTAAGAATTTGGCCATATTGTCACTGTCATATGCGACCTCATGATATCAACATTTTGTGTATATATTTGATATCCTGGCTTGCCCCTGGAGCTGACCCAGATTGGTTATGCAAACGTATTGCTTTTATGCTTTTGTTTGCTAGACATACTAAACGTGTGTGAGAAGTAAATGAGAATCAGCGCAGTGAATGTGGTTGTGATTTTTGTGTTTGTTGTATTTCTTATCAGCTCCGGAGGTGTTGGGTCCGGAGAAATATGACACCTCATGTGACATGTGGTCTCTCGGCGTCATCACGTACATCCTGTTAGTTATGTTTGTTGACACTCTGTGCATACAGTTTCTCTCTTTTTTTCACCATCGATGTAAATAAAGTAAGTAAGATGTGAATTTATATGGTGCATATCGTTATATTGACCTGTAATGCACTCGATATGTAATGTGTCTTATTCTATGCATGGTATTTTATTCTGTTTTTGCTTACTGGCTTTTTCTCTGCAGTATTTTAAGTTTTTTTTACGCGCGAAAGCAGCTACTGCTTTCAGCGCGTCTTAGCCATCGCAATTCTGTCCGTCTGTCTGTCCGTCCGTCTGTTCGTCTGTCTGTTACATGGGTGGATCAGGCAAAAACGGTCCAAGCTAGGATCTCCAAATCTTCACTATCGGCTGCCTGGAAGACTCTAGTTTCAGGAACCATAAAGCTTTTCCATAAATTCGAAGGGGGTCACCCCGAACGAGGGCCGTAAATGAGAGGGGGTGGTCAAAATTTGCGATTTTCGGCCAACAACTCGCTCTATCTCAGTAACAGTGCGAGATAAGGCCTAAGTTACTATTAATCACTAATAGCAAATTGTAGACTGGCTTTCGATTGGCGCCGAATGCAATGACCTTGGATGACCTTGAACGTCAAAATAGGGGTTTTTATGGAGTTTTTGGCCATTTTTGCCTGTGAGAGTTTATATCATTCACAAGGTGGCGCCACGCCGCTGACGCCACACGCGCCTATGGCTGATGTGTATTATGGTCCCGATGGGCCGAGTCCAAATGATATGCGATTTTTGAAACTATGAGTACTGAACTGGAAATGCTATAGGCTTTCGCGCTTCTCGTGAGCTTTGCTCAAATTTCTTGTTTTATTTCTTGTCGTCATAATAACAGAGACAGTGATGCTTTTTTAAAATTCTAGAATGCCTCTGTGACAATACAGTGTTTAAACTCAGCATTTTTGCACTTTTTATTTTGCTTAGGGTGCCAGGACCGACAGCTATAGCAGCTGTGTTTTCAACTTTTTCAACTTAAAATCGCAAATTTTCCCCACCCCACTCTTATTTAGCGACCTCGCTCACATGACCCCTTTTGAATTTATGTAAAAGCTTTATGGTTTCTGAAACTAGAGTCTTCCATGCAGCTGACGATGAAGATTTGGTGATCCTAGCTTGCACCGTTTTTGACTGATCCACTCGTGTAACAGACGGACTGACAGATGGACAGAATTGCGGTAGCTAAGATGCTACAGAAGTAGCTGCTGTTGCACGTAAACATTATTATTATCCGGTATTATTATTTTTTGTTGTCTCATTCAACTTTCCACCAAGGATGATGTAGCTACAGCATAAACGGTGAACTTCGGTTTTGTTTTTAGTAGGGTGCATGGTTAAGAGAGCAAATAACATTACGCTAAGTTTTTGTTTTATCAACTCGTTTTTCAGAGTTGCTTCAAGTTTGGCCAGTGCCCAGAAGTATACTGTTTGGAAATTGCAGTAGTACTCATCGCTCGGTGCTGCTTATGGACTTGATAACTGCGATTATTTTTTTAGAAATATTTGGAGCAGAGAATAACGTTATCCCAGATTCTTTTGACTATCACTGAATAAATATTGATCATCTGCAATTCTGCATTTATTGTTCTCATTATTTGCGTTGTTTTTTTCGTGGTTGTAATTTCTGTGGCGATTAACACTTGCTGTGTCTATCCGTTGCTGATGCAGGCTATGCGGGTATCCGCCGTTCTACAGTAACCACGGAGCCCCCATCTCTCCCGGAATGAAGAAGCGTATTCGCAACGGACAGTACGAGTTTCCGGCACAAGAGTGGTCGTGCATCTCGCACGATGGTAAACATGGATATCGCATGCATTCTTCAACATTTTTTGGCTTCTAGAATGTAAACATTTGGATGCATGTATATTGTGTAATCTTGGCATTTCAGAGACAGAACTGCTCAAAATTATAACACAGATTTGACGCATGGTTTAATTTCTGTTGGCCATTTGCACTGAGTTGCGTGAGTAGGTTTTAGCGTCCTGCCCGACATTATAGGTCATTTCAGCGGCGGCCTTTCCAGGCAAAATTATACAGTCACATAATAACAGAACCAAAAGTTTAACCTTTACAGTAAGTTTAAACTTTATGAATCACAAAACACAAACAAAACGATCTAAACCTAAAACTGTAAGAACTGCCAGTTATAATTGTGCATATTTTGTGCATATTCAACATTAATGGCAGTTCTAATAATCTTCCCTGTTATCCTCCAGACAGTCATTAATCTCAGAATGCTGTCTATTGGAGGGCAGGGGGCAGCACTGAGTCGAAATTTGTGTGGACCCATTCGCTATGGATTCACTGTTGCTTGCTATGGGTTGTATTGCTTTTGCTGTATTCGTTGGCTTGGATGGTGTTGGTTGTGTAACAGGCAGCGTCCAGCATGTAATCAGTTCTGATGCAACAATTTATATAAGTCTAGTTTTTTGAACGGGTCTAACATATAGAGTAATATCAGAAAAGTGGCTGCCTTGACAAAAACTGCCTCGGCACATGTGCTTGTACATAGGCATTGAAATGAAGGGTGGGGAACATGATTTTATTTGCAAAAAAATGCCAAGCATTTGTGGTATACTGCTTTGGGTATCTGAGACGCCACTGTAAACTTCCGTAGTGGAATAGCAACTGGCAAATGGTTTTTGTTCTTTAGTCTGCATTCGGAGCATTCTCGATTCTGAAATTGCTTAAAATTTACAATGCAGTTAAATGATTCTGCAGGGTGTTTCTGTGGGCGCTTGATCGAAATTTGTGAAGGCTTGTCTTTTGTGGTATCTGGTCTAGTACATTATGTCATTGGTAGTGTGCGGAAGGCACTTGGCACAAAATTGCTTTATAGCTTTCAGTGACTTAGGCCAGTCAGCTACAGGGATTCAAATGTCGTATGTTGGTATTTAAATGCAAGCCAGAAGCAGTAATAATCGCCGAAATAGCTAAGTCATGGATTAATAATAAATGAACTAATAATTATTTTAGTGTGTTTGTTTATACAGCCAAAGAGCTGATTGAAGCCTTGTTAAAGACAGACCCGGACAAGCGTCTGTCCATTCGTGATGTGATGAAGCATAATTGGATTGCGGTAAGGATATTGCTTGTTTCCATAGCCTCGCCAAGAGGCTGTAAACGCTGTGTTTGTTGTAAATGTGCAATATAATGTTTTCGTAGAAAGAGAGAGACAGTTGAAGAGATGAGTTTCAACAAATCAGATAATCTTATACTGTGACATCTTTACACCGTGTCCCACAGAAAAGGAATTCAGTTTTTTTAATAGTTCTGTAAAAATTGGTCGATTTCAATAATTTTTCGTATGCACCGTCAAGAAGAAACTTTACGTAAATAGCTACAGTTTTGCCCATTTATGGGACGCAGTGTATTATAGATTTTTTAAAATGCCAACATGAGTTTTGTTTACTAGAATTGATCTAGTGGAGTTCAAGCCACTCGCTAGGCTCACAATTGGTTATCTACATTCATGCATTTATTGATATGCTCTCTTTGCCTGGCGTGACTTGCAGAAAATCGGGAGACATAAATCAGTTAAACAAACAGTGGACATATATATATAATGCACACAATGGAGTGAAACGTATTATATTTCATTTTTTAAGATATCTGGTCCATACACTGGTCCTAGTTTAAAAATGTGATGCAACTCAGATATGGGGATTAGGAATGCTAAAATTTAGCGGTGTTAGTAATTGACGTGAAGTGAACTATGGCCTAAGAAATGTGTATTTGTGTTTAATTTTTGTTGTATTTTAGCAACGGGAACTTGTTCCTCCGACACCTCTGGTGTCACTGCAAGTGCTGAAGGAAGAAAAGGACTGCTGGGAGGATATGCAGGCATGTGCTTTATTTTATTCAATGTTTGCCCTCCATTTACAGCTCTTTAAAATTACAAAAATTACCGAGGTGACAAATAGTTAATATCTAAGCTTACTTACCAGCTAAAGAGGTTGTTAAAGAATACATGTGTTTGAACTGTGTGCTTATATTTAACAACTAGGCAGTGTTAATTGTTTAGCAACACATGCTTCATTTGTCATTTTTATCGGTTATTTTACTGAAATTGTTCGCAAACACATTGAGTCATAGTTTCCTTTCCATTAATGACTTGAAAGTTTGCTTTTTGATCAGCACAGTGGAAATTTGTAGATTTGTTTGGTTTAAACAAGCAACTTCACATGTTCAATTACAGTGCTTTCAGGAATGTGACTTTAGTCACAATTTAAATATTTGATTATCTCGATTCGTATAGATTTCTATGTTTAACTGGACAGATTCTGGGTCTATCCAGCATGCATGATTAATTTACTGATTAATTTGTAGTGATTTGAAAACTTGGCATAATCTGTAGTAACTTCTGAAAAATTGGCTAGTTGAACAAAAATCTGTAATGGATTAAAAAGGATAAAGTTGGGAACCTGTCTTAGAGCTACAGATCATCGATGGGAGATGTAAGGTTGAGTTGATATATTTAGTTATTGCTAGTGTGCAGCATCAGCCATTAGTCCCCCCCGGAAACGATAGTATTCGGAAAGGCTTATGTTTTGCTGGAATTTATTTTTCTTTTTTTCCTCGCGTAATCTCCAAGCTCCGTCGGCCGATTGGCGCGAAATTTTGCACGATGCTCGGAGCTGTGTTCAGTTTTATAATCCCGGTCCAAAATTTTGGGGAAGCCTCCCCAAAAAATATGTAGGGGCCAAAAACATGCAAAATTTGGCTCGATTTTGGTCGACTTCAAAGTTTGGCGGCGAATATCTCCAGAAGGGATGAAGATATTCAAAATCGGCGAGTTACTCGTTTGACAGCGATTCCTCCCACGTTAGGCGAAACAAGTCCGGTGAAGTTTGGCTGTTTGGTCCAGTAACCTTGGAGATCTCGATGTGGAATTGTACCCACCCGAAGCGCATTTTTCGGAAGACCCAACCATATTTCGGCCCCTAGGTGGTGCATCGCCCTCAAATTTTTTCATGCGCTAGAGAATGACCAAGTCTTACTAGCGCACCCCCACCGGGGACGGGGGCCCCCTTTACAATTTTTTTCAAAGGGGGGGTCAAAAATTGGCTTAAAATGTAATAAAGGAGCGCTTATAACTTTGAAGTTAGGGGTGTAGCCCGACGAAACTTTGGCACTTGACGTGCCTCTAGGTTGGGGTGCTAACACAAGTACAACATTTAGGGTACCGCCCCCTTAAAATTTGGGAGGGCAAATAACGTTCAAAAATCGGTGTGATTTACAACAACTTTCGAGTTTGAGTGCAAATGTCTCTGGAACCGATGAAAATAGCGACAAAATGTAAACGGCGTTGACGAGAATGACGTTGAACAAAGAAAAATTGGTGAATTTCGGTCAACTACGTACAAAGTTATAAGCGCTCATGTTTACCTACCCTAAGTCGACAATGCGCGTTTGAGTTCGGGCCACGTGACTTTGATGCTGGGGAAATTTTACCTCCCCCTAATTTCCCCCCAATCGGACTTTGGGCGCCAGGTGGACTCATGTTGGGCTTTGCCCCAAATCTCTAGTTATGTCTGACCAAATTCTGTTAAATGTTTTGAATTAGCCAATTTTTTGGAAATTTATTGTCATCCAACTTAGTTATGAAAGAAAGATTGGGTGCCATTCGACAGAGAGAATGTATGTGCCATTGTAATTAATATTGAAGCACTTACTAAAAGAAAGAGTGCATTTTTATCGAAGCATGATGTCAGTTGGCTGTATGTGACATTTCAGGATGAGCTGACGAACGCCTTGGCAACCATGCGAGTCGACTATGATACACCGCAGATCAAACCCCTCACTGGGATCAAGAATGCACTGATGGACAAGAGAGGGAAGAAGAAGGGCAAGGGCGATTCAGCAGCCGTGCGGTCATAAGCCCTGTGTGTCATACTATAGCGTGTATATGGAGCGACTGAACAGAATACCACACTCACTTTGCAAAATGAACCAAATTACGACTTTGTCTGCTTGGAATGCTTTTTCGAACACTTTCAAATGCACCTCACACTGTTATACCTACTTTCAGACACCATTTAAAACATTTTTACTTCTTGTTCTACTAAATAGTCTGTTCCATGTTGTTGCAGTTCAACATGCTATATAAATTACTTACCGGTATTTACTTACGTACTTTGTTAGCTTTGTACCATACGTGCAGTGAAACTGATGTGTACTGAACTGCAGTGACATATTACAATTTAATTCAGTTTTTGCTTTATACAGTCCGTGCAGTGCAGTCCAGTCTAGTTATGTTGCTTTGTACATGACTACGCTTTTCTCTTGCACTTAAGTGTTTTTAATTCAATCAATGTTCAGCAGGTTGTATGGTTTGTATGAATAATCGTATTAATTTCCTGTATATTTCGGCATTTTTTAAAACTATAGCAAGTAGACATGACATAATTATGTATATATGATTTCATTCGTGTAACAAAAGCACTGGCACGGGCAGCTGTGTTGTGGTATGTGTGTTTTATATGTGTCGATTTTCTGTATATTTCCACGGGGCCTGATTTTAGTCCGTTTGGGCTCTGTTCGTTCGGTAGAATTGTGGGGTCTATGCATAAATTTTCTGATAGCAGTGTACACAAGCTTGCCATGAATTCCGAGTTACAACTGGACCCAGTTTTGCTGCTGTTACTGGATTTCAGATGCAGCTTTCTGAGTTCGGAAGCCTCGGGGAATGTTCTGTTCCACAAGGTGAAATTGTGAATGTTACAAAGTGCCACAAAGAGGCCACCTCTGTGGCACAAGTCGGAAAATGTTGCGATGCTGTCCAAAATTTTCTATCCCATGAGGGGCCTCTGTTTTGTGGCGCCCTTGTTTGGCAGAATATGCCTAAATCCACCTCTGTGTTTCAGACTTGAAGAAGACTTATTCTTATTTCATGGCGAGTAGACAGGATGTGATTATGAGATGTAACGTACGCAATTTCTGAACATGATAACAAAAGCACCGCACTATAATCTGGCCACCCATATGACAGTGTCTATTTTTGGTATTAGGGTCTACTTGCTAAGTTCAAGAACGTATTTACAACCCCAGGTATTGTTTTTGACAGCCACATCCGGTGAAGTTTGGCTGTTTGGTCCAGTAACCTTGGAGATCTCGATGTGGAATTGTACCCACCCGAAGCGCATTTTTCGGAAGACCATATGGACCGTCTATGGTCCATGTGTTTGAGTTGTAAAACTTCTGCTCTGTTACCACACTAGCATACTTAGGCTTCATTGGCTCTCTATGATCTTTGCTTTCCCTGCTGTATGAATTATTGTATAAGTTTTGACTTTACTTTCTGTTTCAACAAGTTTTTAGAATTGACATGTTCAACGTTACTGGGCCCCTCTTGTGGAGAAGGGGTCTTTTCCGTTTTATTTGATGTACATTTGTATAAATAGAGCTGTTGGAGCGTTAATTTTTTTTAATGTGTTAACGCATTGCATTATTTTTTGTCACATTAATTAACATGTTATTAACACACCCAGGCCTTTTGAGAGGAAGAGTTAGGGGTAAGTTACCCCAGGCCCCACGATGTTTGGGAGCCTCGCCTGTAGAGTATAGAACATTACAAACACATTTTTAAACGTATGATCAACCACAGATCTATACATTAAATATTTAAATAATTATTTACTTACAGCTGTGATCTAACGGCAACTACAGTTTAGTTACTTGAATTCATTCGATTGTTAAATAACCACTGTTTAACGGAATATTGGAACTTTCGATTCATGGAATTTAGTAAATTAACATAAATTTACGTGTGTGCATTAATTTTTTAATGTGCGTTATTTTTTTAACGTGCGTTATTTTTTTAACGTGCGTTAATTTGCTAATGCATTAACGCATTAATTAATGCATTAATTTGACAGCTCTAATAATAAGTTGTCAGATATGTGGACCTAGCCTTATGCAGTCGTCCGTATACTAGTATAATGCAAGTATTGTGCTCAGAGTGGACTAATGACCAGTTTGCAAAAAGAACTAATCTTTATTTCCAGAGTGCCTTGAAATGGCATATCACTAGCCGTAAGTCTTGAAGTGTACGTCTTTGTATCAAAGTATCTAATCTACTCTTATTTCAAGTCTATCTTTAGTGGTCTTTAACTATTTCTCGTAATTGCTTTTTTCCTGTTATTACTTTAATGGCACTGTATGGCCTTAAATGTGCTGATGTGCCATTAAGAAACGGCTCGCTCAACTTACTCATACCCCGTTGGGTGACATTTTTCTGCAAATAAGGCTTAGTTTGTTATCTGATTTTGTGCATTGTTTCGGATGTATGATATTTTTTGTAGCATTTATGCCAGCTATTTGGCATTGCTGGTGATGGAATGGCTTGTTTAACAATTACGGTGTTATCAGTACGGTGTTAATTGTAATGTCGGAAACAAAAATCTTGTTGCAACTTTCTCTAAGTAAAACATTACGAGTCTAAAATACACGGCTGTGGTTATCTCGATAAGTGATGCATCGATCTGTATTTTATTACAAGGGATCTGTTTGGAGGATAACAGGGAAGATTATTAGAACTACCAGTTTGTTAATTACGTATGCAGGCATATAATGGAGTTTTTACAATTTTAGGTTTGGCTATTTTTTGTATGTTGTGTTTTGTGTTTCTGTAAAGGTTAAACTTACTGTTTTGTTATTATGTGTTTGTGTGCATTCCGCCTGGAAAAGCCATCCCCAAAATGACCTAGATACTGTGTCGGGTGGGATGTTAAACCCTGCTCACTCACTCGCTTATTACAACGAAAATGTATTTGGTTTTTATAGTTTGTTGTTTCTGCCAAGGAGGTTGCCAGTTTGTTTGTGTGGTCTGTGTTAATGTGGTAGTGCCATACTGCATTCATTCTTATCAACTAATTTTGCTGCGTAGTACCTATGTTGGTAACAGATCATGTTTAGGCTGTTTAGGCTGTTGTTTTGTATTTTTATACTTTTATTTAAGCATTACTTTGTAGATTTTATGCTAACATAATGTTTCATTTTTTCATCATGTTACGAAGATTTTAAGGGCATTTTGTACTGATAATTTCTTAAGCTGGCCAAATGGCATTTTTAACTAACATTATGCATTTAACCAGATTCACTGATGCACTTTCTGCTCTTCAGTTATTATGTAGTGTTATTTTATTATTTGTAATGATTATTTTAGATGAGATTTAAAGGTCCATGGACACCAAAATTAACATATATATTTTATCCATTTTCCTTAAACAGCATAACTTTCTGAAAATTTTGATAGTAATATCGCTGACCCGCGTTATGTCAACACAAAAAACTTACATTTGAAATTGATGATCTACAAAAAGTCTGTAGAAAACAAACCGCCATGTTGACAGGCTGATGACGTCACTGGTTGAGCACATCGTCAATGTAAAATACGCAAAGAAACAAGAGCATTATAATATTATATTATCTACCTATGTATTGCTGTAGTTGTCATGCAACACAGTATTTTTTTGTCATTAAAAATATTTAAATTAATTGGTAAACACTGACTGTGTTCAACCGCTGACGTCATTTCCAGCCACGTGCCAAGATCATATTTTCCAGCATAACGTAACATAGTGCCATTTTCCGTTATATTCAGACATTAATTTCATACATTTAGAAAGCATAAATCAGCATATTATATGTGCCAGGTGAAACGTTTAATTGAGGTCTACATAAATTTTACAAGTGAGTTCGACCGAGGCCATGGACCTTTAATATTGTTCATGTACAGTTAAGTATTGAATCTCTGGTTGTAATAGAGAGATACTATTCAGAGGTTGTGCTTAGAACAGCTGCTGTCATCAGCATTCTGATACCAAGTTTGATACAGAGTGCTTTTCTTTCTATCATGCTTTTATAATCGGTTGCTGTGAATAGTTTCTTGTTTTAGCTGGGTAAAACACCTTGCTGGTCGCCGCTGCATTTTGTGTATATTGGCAATATATAAATTTTCTCATAGCAGTGTTCAGTTTCTTCAGTACATCCTGTTAAGTGTAGTGATGTTGCAACTTGCAGTCTAGCAGATATGAAGAGGTGCGTAGCTGGCCAGGGGGTCCTGTCCCCTCTCCTCCAGTAGACAGCATTATCATATCAGTGTCTGTCTGGAGGATAACAGGGAAGATTATTAGAACTGCCATTATGTTAACTACATATGCACGCGTATAATGGAGTTCTTACAATTTTTGGTTTAGGTTTAGCTTGTTTTTTTGTGTTTTGTGTTTCTGTAAAGGTTAAAATTACTGTTCCGTTATTATGTGTTTGTGTGCATTTTGCCTGGAAAGGCCGTCCCCAAAATGACTTATACTGTGTCGAGTGGGACGTTAAACCCTACTCACTCACTCACTCCCTGGGGGTCCTGGAGTTTGGACCTCCCTGAGGTCAAGAGGATGACTCATACAAATTTGTAGAAAAAATTTTGCCACCCCACTTTCCATTACAACACATCTCATTTTTGCACCCTTTCTTACCAAAAATCCACAGTGTGCAGGATTTTGCGTCTTAAAATTATTTTTGAAATGGGGTAATACCCCCAAACCTCACCACGGGAGAGGATTCCTGCACCCACCTCTGCATGGCCTTTCAATTTTCTTGCCATAAATGCATCGGAATGCATAATTTTGCATCATAAATATTCGAAACATTTTGGGGTGATAAACCCAAGAGCTACTGGGGGTAACCCTTCTTGCACCTCTCTCCTCACAAGTACCCCTGGTGCTGAGATGCTAATGCTTACCCCCTGGCCTAAGTAAGAAAGCCAGCTACATATGCCACTGCGTACGACTTATAAAGTAAAATGATCTACTGATAGATTTGGTGTGCTTAATTTTATGTTTTTCGTTAATGTGCTGCTTTAGAGAGGTGTTAGCATTCGGGTGCAGTAAGAGGTGCGATTGTTAATGCTTACAATGTCGCTATTTTCATCTCATTACTTTTATGCTTGATTCTTTTTTCCTTAGCACTGCTCAAGGTCTCTGCTGTCAAATCGGGGATGAAAAAACTTCAGTTTTTATATTAGAAAAGTTGTCAGGTTTCTTAGATTTTAGTGTACAGAGAAGCTGGACGCAAAATTAAGACCTAGAACGAATTATGTACGCCATTCTTCGTCACGTCGTTTTTCTTGAGTGGACGACGTGATGTCAAAACTCAAAAAAGTCTTGATTAAGACATGAAATTAAATGGGATTTGTATTACAAATGGCGCAACAAATGAATACACCTTACAGTTTGCAGTCTTGGGGGTTTGTCTGTCAACTATATATACCAGCAAGCTGTATTGTAGAATTTTACACTCTGAATATTTGCCATCTTGTTGTCTCTGTGTCTATATTTCATTGTTGTATAGTTCTGTTAAATACCTATTTGCCATTTGCTTTTGATGTGTTGTATTTCACTGCCTGGGTCAACTCAGCCTGGCCATCCCTCCGTGGGTAGGCACAGTGAGTAACAGCGAAAGCTTGGACGTAAACAGGCACGTTACGTGATGCACAAGCCTCGTATCAGTCACGGGTTTAGCAGTGCAATCTGGTATTTGCTTAGGGGCTAAGGAAAGCCAAAATCAGCGCCTACCTATGGGACTAATAAGGCTCTTTAAGGATTCACGTATTAGATGAAGAATGTTAACGAGAACTTAGACGTTACAAACCTTTCACTTGTTTAGAGATGCACAATATTTTAGCCCCCAAATACATGTATCTGTCAAATTGGCAGTATCACGTGTGGACAGTCATTGGTGGCAGCGAAGAAAAATATTTCAGCTAACATGGCATTTAAAAGAACTAAGTGGTGGTTAAGTATTGAAAGAAAATTAAGGAAGTGGCACACTGATATGTAACTTTAGATACTGCAGATATCCACAAACGCTACATTTTGCGTAAAACGACAATAATATCACAATACAATAGTAATACTTACAATAAAATACTGCACACAATAAATTTTCATAACGCCGAATCCCAATAAGTTATCGGTGCTAGTTTGCTGCAGCGTTGAAGCTAATAAATGTAAAGCTACTAAAATAGCGTTTAAGTGTCTAAAGCAGTGTTTTTCAACCTTTTTGTTGCCGCGGAACCCTGAACAAGCGTGGAGGTCACTCACGGAACCCCATGAATTGATCCGTGAGTCCAGCGACGTACGCGAAGTTGAAGCTACAGGGTGTCTACGGACTCATTTCCCTAGCAGAGCAAAGCTTTTGCGAGGACGACAGAGCAAGCAAAGATGACCAATATTAAATTTGACCACATTAACAGGTAGCAGTACGTTATTGTATTTAACGTAACACGACGGGCGAGGCGGTCGACGACGGCCTCTTAGGCCCCGCCATACCAACTGAAAAAATTTATCATGTGGACGTCCTCGTTAAAGATACGTGCCTTTTTAATTTTCCTTAGCATAGTGTTTAAAGAATTGAATTCATTAAGCAAATGGTCAAACGATTTCGTAACCATAGGCATAACCCTAATCAGTGCGTTTTTTTCTTTTCTTTATCTTTATTTGCGATAAGCCTAATGCACTTATCCTCGAAGTTGAGTAGCCCAATGTCGTGCATAAAAAGCCTACGCTCATAAAAATGCAAATACGCCAAGACTACTAACAGCAAAAATGATTTAACAGAGTTGGTCTATGCAAAAATAAACGCGAAGAAACGCAATTTCAAACAAAATATTTCATGATGAGTATTTCTACGACATTGTTTGGCAAGATTACTCATGCTAGCTTATTTATTACTGGCCAGCTGCGGAACCCTTGGCAGATGCTCGCGGAACCCTGGGGTTCCGCGGAACCCTGGGGTTCCGCGGAACCCCGGTTGAAAAACACTGGTCTAAAGATTGACTCGGATCTCTCAGATAGTCATTCTCGTGCTTCCGCTTGCAGTTGTGCAAAGAAAGTACGGACGCAGAATCGGAGGGAGTGTTTTCAGGTTTTTTTCATGCCATTCGTGTAATATTACACAGCATCGTATACAAACAGTGAATTTACTCGAGCACCCATAATCTCTTCTGTCGGATACTTGCAGTGCTTGTCGGAAAACTGGAAGTTCCTACATTGTTTATACTTTTTACGCGCGAGAGCTTGCTTAGCTAGGCTATATCGCGTATTAGCTACGGTAATTCTGTCCGTCTCTCTGTCCGTCCGTCACGACCCGGTACCGATTCAATCGCAGGTGAGATAGAGACTTCGAGTTTTCACCATATGATAGCGTAGAGTCTCTAGTATTTCGAAACAAAATTTCATGCCGCTGGGTAAGGGGGTCTCCACAAAAGAGGGGCACCTCCTGTAAAAAAGACGTTAATTTGCCGATATTGGCTGGTCTTGCTTGAAAATTGTTGCAGATAGGCACAGATATGCTGCTTATCATAACAAACACCTGCAACGAGCTTTTTAGTAATGTTAACATCAATGACCTTAAATGATCTTAAACCCCCAAAATAGGGGGTTTTAGTGATTTTTTGCGATTTTCAGCTGCAGAAGAGTGAATTGCGACAAAATGGATAGAGATAGACAAAGATTATCAAGCACCGTCGGGAAGTCGGGAAACGGAACTGCTATAGGCTCTCGCGTGTCTCATGAGCATTAGCTCACATTTCCTGTTAACCCACGCACCGCTGTAAAGGGTCCAACAGAATTTTCAGGGACGAACGGCAACCGGAAACACACATATTTTTAACGGCCAAACATGACAATAGCGAAGCAAAAGTAATAGTTAGAACGTGCAACAGTTATCGGAATCAGATGGAGGTTTCCCGCAGACGGAAGACGGACAGCGACAGTCTCCTGTCTTCTGTTGTCACTGTCAGTCTACTTGCCTTCGACTGGAGTCTAGCATCCAGATCACCCAGCGACTTGCGGCGGTTCTTGTCCACGAACGAGCGACGCCGTCTCCGCGCTCCCGGCCTCCTGCCGCGCCCCGCCGTGACGTCATCGGTCACGTGGGAAGTCGCGTGTTTCCGGTCTCCGCGGCACTCGGTCGAGCAGTAGAGAGTCCCAGGGGACCCAGACGCCGACTTCACGAGCGGTCTGTCGAGCAGGGAGCGGCGGCAGCGCCTGCAGCGGAAGCAGGCGTCACGGGCGTGCCACGTGACCCCGTCCACGGTCACGTGACGCTCCGAGGCGGACACCACCCCTCCGCACGAGTCGCAGTAGTCGGCTAGTAGCGCGTTGTAGCACGCCACGCACGCCGGTGTCCCGCGGCCTGCTGGACCGCTGGAGGACGTGGAAGACGGTAGGACGTAGCGACGACCAGCGAGCGGCACAGAGCACTGGGAGCAGACAAAATGCTCGACGTGCCAGAACGCACCGTCCGCACGCGTGCACCTGTCCGCGAATATTATCTGCAACCGCACAGTTAACGTAATATTATTAGAGCTGCTGGAAAAGATTTAGCTTTTAATCGTTAATGGCCAATTTACACCTACGACACAACTCAAATCATCTGTCGCGACTGTTGTGTGTGGACTACGTGATGACGTCATTAGCGTTGTGACATCATCACGTTGCTGAGCACAGACCACCCGCGTTGTTTGCTGACCGGGGCTGAGCAGTTGTGTCGAATCGCGTCCGCATCGTAAGTGTGAATTGGACATAACTTCTCAGTAACCCGCGTACATTAAGCATCTTGCCTGTTCACGGATCAACTGTTTGTCCGTCCATGTTCGCAATAACCCGTAAGGGCAATTAACCGGAAAAAAACGGCTTGGGGAAAAGAAAAGGGGGTTTGAAATATCCAGTGTTTGAATTGTGAAAAATTAGCTGGAGGTTGACCTTTTCGACGGTCGGAGCCTGACCAAAATTGTGATGTAAATTGCATGTATATAGCATATAACTGACCCCAGTACATAATTTACAGTGTGTTGGGGGGGTTGAGAGAACAGTTTGGGGGTTGTATACACCCAGCCCCCCCCGGCAATTCAAACACTGGAAATATCACGAAAATGCCTCACCAAGCTCGCGTTGATGCGACAGCCATGCGCAAAGCATATCATCATGCCTAATCAAGTAACAGACTGCAAAAAGTGAAAGCTACATTTTGAATTTTGGTCCACCCCCTCCCTTTAAATCCACCTTCCGGCTAGGCCTATGTATCATTAGAACTTTGTCTTATATTAGAACTACATGCAGCAGGGGCTCTACCTCGTCGCAAGCGAAGCAGCGCGGTCGGATGGTCTCTGCATGATGTCGACCGCAGTACAGTCGCCCGGCGGCCCAGAAGTGCACGAGGTTGATCAGCGGATCGCGACACTTGTAGCAGACGAAACACTCGACGTGCCATGCGTCTTCTGCCGCCGTTCTTTGACTACTGACTGCCATGTCACCCGGCGCCATCAGATCTCCACACTGCAACACAGTGGAATATGAAAGCATCATTGATTCGTGTAATATAATAAACTATATTGATAGGTTAGGTATGACGAAAATGATAATAATGAAATGTTGATTATTTCTACGTCGGCTTATAAGTAATTTTAAGAGATCAACACAAATGATCGCTTTCACTGCGAACATGGACGGCCTTCCGCTTTCAGGCTCCGCAAATTTAAGCCAAAAGACCAAAGTCTGACATTTGAGATAGAAATGCCACACCGGTTATTAGAGCCCTGAAAAAGCGTTTGTAGTTTCGCACCAATCGATAAAGATGTTCGCACCAAATTTAGTTTGCCTGCACCTTGTGCTTGAGTTTTGAGCCTGTACGAGACGGACAAACAAACAGGTGGACGGACGAGCATGACTCGTAACGCGGCTTATTAAGACGGCTGCGTGACAACAGCCTAAACGTCACGTTCGTGTCCAGATATAGCGCGCGTGTGTGTGCAACCTGTCTGCAGAATGTCTTGCGGTCGAGCTGCTGAACAGTTCCCTGTCCGAGCGCCGTGCGGTATCTCACGTCACGGAATTGTTCCAGACGTTTCTTCTCGTCATCACTGAGCGGCCCGTGGCAGTGCCGAGCGTCGGCGTCATGGGGCGGCAGCTGGCGGGCCAGCCGGAGCACCTGCTGTTTCGTCATCGTTACGTCACTTCCGCCGCAGCTCGTTGATGATGTAATCCAATCCATCTACACGGTGCTCGCGCCCACAATCTGCACGCAAACACGACGTGTGAATTCGGCTACGGGTAAAAAGGATTGCAGATCTGCGGATGTCACAACGGACAATGTTGTAATTGAGCTTTAATTTGTTAGTTTAACTATTTCATAACTTATTACTAACCATAATATTGATCCTATCTCCAACGCTAGGCATAAACCTGACGTAAAATTCGCACATCCGCCGATCCGCCTTTTACCAAGGCCCAAGCACGTGTGAATTCGTTTGAAGATGAACAAGCTTGGCGCGTGAAGCGCTGAGAACTTGCGATGGGATTAGGGACACTCGCTTCCTGCTATCATTTCACGTGCATTGGCACCTTTCTGTGATGCTTTACCTTGGAGATTTCAACGGACCTGTCTATCGAGTGCTTTGATGGTCTATTTCAAAAAGTCTTATCGAGTTTCCTGCTGTTGGTTGGCGTTTATTTTAGTATTTTAGTCAGCCTGTTTGTTATATTTTTCCTCACAACTTAAGACAAAATTTATATAAAAGATGGCTTGCTATATCACGTAGGCCCGCGCCTTGATTTTTTTCGAAATCTGTTAAGGTAAATTTGGTTTTGAAAAATTCTGTATACTTATGTTTCCGTGTTTGACATTAATTCCTCCATAACTTTGCCAATAAAATTCTGAATTGCCAATGTATATCGCGAAGTTGAAAAATAACACTTATCAATAAAAATGATTCACAGTTGCTGTTGCTCAGAATATGTCAATTTTTTAACACTAGCGGCTTCACAGCTGAATACAAAAAAAGCATGTAAAGTTAAATGATAGCTTATGATAAAACGCATCTACACATGCGCTATTATGCCAATATGCACTCTTTTTAGAGAAATGTATTTTGTTATTATATTCACAAGTTTACATTCTTTTCTGTAATTCTCATAAAAGACGAGAGTATGCCGTTTCAGTACAGTGGTGTAAAAGCATTTTCATGTATTAGGATGATTAATCAATTTTGATGCTTTTTGACATTTTCTTACCGCGATGGGGCCATTCATCTATATCCTCGTCTCTGGCTATTCGCCTAGCTGTAAGACAATCTGGCATAAAATATTACTTTTTCTTGCTGTGCCTGTGCGGAGTTACGTATCGTCGACAATTATCTTGTTACACATCAAGCGACTGATAACACTTCGCACTGCGAGGTGTCGGGTCTAATCGAGGGTACAATATCTGCAGCCAGCATTACCTGAGTAGTCGGTCGACGGTCGTCACAATCAATCGCCACACACGAAGTACTGCACACAGCGATCTTCACCGGCGACGCGTCTTGCGTCGTGTGTCTCGAACGTGCAGTCGCTGTTGTTCTGTTTGCTATCTGCGCCTCGAGATCTCAACACCGCCAGTCGCCAGCGCCACCTATCGGCCATGTACGGTAATGTTCGCTTAATGACTACTTTCTATTTATCGGGTGAGCCGAGCAGGGCACGCACGGGCGGCAGGCAGCGACATCTCGTGGCGTGGCCGAACACTAAATTACCTGTCAGCGGAAATTGCCAATCAAATGCGCGTTCTTCGATCGCCTGTCGTGTAGAGGACACGGTCCGTCGGGGAGCGACCGATTCGTAGACATGCCGCCAGTGGTGAAACGCATTGGTGCTACGGCTTGGATTGGATTCGATCGCTCGTAGAATAAGTAAGTAAGTAAGTAAGTAAATAGGCAAGGGTGCGTTTAACTTTTTGCTAGTGTCAGCCAGTAGCCGAATCTGAGGACTGCTCGAAACGTTAGGTTCTGCGAAGACCGTGGAAGGTGTGTGACTATATTTGAAAATTAAACACTCATTTATTTGCTCAATAGACACAATAATAGTCTGCATATAGGCCTACAGAAGGACTATTGAGCAGGCGCAAATAAAAGACAATCCCTTAAAATATTCTACATTTCCAGAATTGCGAAAAGTTTTTTTACCAAATTTGCAGTGCTTGCAAAAAAAGGGTTTAAGACACAATATGTTGTGAGTTTCACTGTAGGCCTAATATCTTGAAGCTGGGGCACGTTGCAGAAACGTTAAAATTTGGGGCGCGACTGTGTGTTTCAGTTAAAAAAGCAAACTTTGCAGTTTAAACCGCTGCAACTGCTAAAAAAGATGTTTTATTAAAAAATAATTTGCAGTATATGTTGTGCAAACACTGATACATAAGCTGCCTGCAAAACTTTGGTTCAGTGTCGTAACGCAATTTGCTATTTGTCTACAGCTTTTTTGTAGGCAAAAATCTCGCCAAAAATCCATTTTTCAACCACGCTTACTTAAAGCTACCACTGCAATGCGACGAATCACAGAAATTGTCCGATAATGACTTATTCCGACCCAACGGACCACCAACGGAGAAACCGCAAATCACTGGAGCAACGCCTATCCTATACGCAAAGCAGCCACACGGCCCCCACTAAACACCGGAACGTCTCCGTGGCGCCGCCAAGCGAGCCACCTGTTCACCCAATGTCAGGTATTACACCTGTTCTCAGCAAGGTGCCCCTGGGCCCCGCGGGCCGCCACCTAGGTGTGTGTCGGGGAGGGGGAGGAGGGTGGTGTTTGCAAAATGACACTTTCGGAAGCGACGACGGCAGACGAATGTTTGGAGCACCGACCGACCAACCCCTAGACACCTACTGAGCCCACCCTTTGACACCCTATACGTCTATTTTCTCACTGCCACTGACTGCAACGCACAGAAGGGCGGAGATGTTGGTTTCGGTTTGTCTTTGAAGATTGAAGTACTGCTGTACGGTATCGCACTCTACCAGATTTTGACAGTTACAATGTAGACACGGTACACTTAGCTCAATACAACAGTTATGAATAAAACTGCTGAGTTGGAAAAAAAACTAACTTTAGTTTCTGAGCACATTTTACCATTTCTCGTGGTTGCATAAAACTGAGCAAACTAGATCGGACGAAAATGAGAACACTTTGCAACTGTTTTTAGACGTGATAACGTCAACTGTCGTGCAAAATAAAACGCAGCATTTCACCTGCAAACCATTTTTTGAAAATGTTTTGTGTCACAAGTAACGTTAAAGTAATTGCGGTTAATTTGGAACGCAGACTGTTCATTTAAACCCAAGCTGTTTGAAATGTGACTTTTAAATTTTTATGTCAGAGCTTACGTGGCGTCTATTTTTAAAGCACCAGCGGGGCAGCCATTAGTGCTAAAAATTAATTTAGTATTTTTTAGAATGTATTTATGGGTCAGTTTTCTCTCTGACTTCCTGCCACATAGTCTGAACTATAGTTACCCATGACGTTTTTGAGCGCACTTTACCATTTCTCTTCCGGTGTCGCCCCTGTCCTCCAATAGACAGCATTCAGACATTAATCACTGTATGGAGGATAACTGGATATGTCATTGCTGTTACATATGCACGCCTATAATACAGTTCTTACAATTTTAGACTTAAGTCAATTTTTATAAAGGTTAAACTTTCTTTTCCATTATTGTCGGGCGAGACGTTAAACCCTACTCACTCACTCACTTTCGGTGTCGTATTTTGGTCTTTTCATACGTTGCACATATGCGTGGTGTCACTTGGGCGTAAAACAGCCAGATAGATGGAAACATAAATAATTTAGCCAGCGTGAAGTAAGCATGCTCCAGCGACTAAATTGCAGCCTTTTCCTGTCGAAACGACCATCCAGCAGTCCAGTAGCTAAACGAATCTGCGATCGACCGGCCATTTAAATCGCCGATTTAATTATCAGCGGGATGTAACTTTTCGGCTGACATGACTGACAGCTGCTACTGGCCGACACGCGTGCCATTTGCACGGGAAAGCACTCTCGAGACAACCCGCTGGGAAGTGGCGTGGTCGCGACATTAATCTCTCGTCTAGATGACTCTATTATTCGTCGAGACTTGCCTTGCCTTGCATGAATCCCCCGGACAAAACCCCTCCTCCTCGCATATGACTCCGTCGGACCAAATCTCCCCCGATAATGATTTTTATGCGTTTTGTGTTTTAATGCAATGCGTTCTTTACTTTTAAGATTATTAGGCGGAATCGTTTTTGCAGTACAAGCGATTACGCCTATCGGCTGCACATTTCTCCTTAACGTGATCCGTCCGCCTGTCTGTCGTCTATCACGTTTGTGCACTCCGCTTGAAGGGTTCGATGGATTTCAATGCCATTTAGCAGGTGCTGCACTTGTCGGCCCCAATGACACTGACACGTTGCATTACTCGAGAGCCCCCAGCACAATAAAAAAGAGATTTGGTGGTCTGACATTCAGCCAAAACTGTAATTGCTGCTACTACTTGGCGAATTGGATACAAACCAGGATTCGGCGATTTCGCTTCTTACCAAATTACTTTTGTTATTGTCTTTGTATCTTTCGTAATATATGTTAACTATACATAAAATGCATTGCTGCAATTCTTAACTAGTTGGCAACAATGAGCTTTTGTAGCAAGAGAATTTTGTCTTGAGTGAGACCTGAAAATATAATACTGTCAGAGGGGGGATTTGTCCGTTTCACACCTTCCAGGCTTCTTTTTGTCTCCTTTCTCTCTCTTCGCTTCCGATGGCTAATCCCAGGCGAAATCACGTTGGCAGCAAGTCACCTGTCGTCTACCTGTCCAGGTGGGCTCTAGGTGTGATGGCATGACGTCAACAACGACGTCATGATCGTACGAATATTAATGATACACCGGTAACGTCGGAAATTCCTGCAGTGTTGCCCGTTGGCTCGCAGTAAAGAAACCAAAGTCAAGCCGTGAAGAGGTGGTGGAGGCTGGGGGGTCCGGACCCCCCCTTGACCCTCCGCCCGCCGCCGCCCCTGAGGAAGACACCACACTCGTGTTTACATGGCAAAAATTTGAATTATTCAGTATCTGGCTAAGATATAATTTGGAGTATATGATACGTCTTCTTCCATTTCACAGACGACATAATGCAGTGTTTACGAGAACGGTGTGGAGATATTACTTCTGTCACATAGCATTAACAGTAATTATCATTTTAATATACACAATCTTCATTGGAAACTGAAGCAAAAACATATTAAAAATTTGAGTTAAAACAGAAAAAATGGATATGCCCTAATAATAAAAACAAAAGAGTTAAGACGACAACGAAAAAAGACAGATCTGGCGGATCTAGCAAATGAGATGAATAGCCTATTTCTTTCCTGTTTCCTATCGCTCGACCTTTAATTTCTATCTACGGCGCATTGTGGCCGCAATCAGCGAAGTCGTGAGTTTAAGAAGTTGAGCGGCGGCAGAAAGTGGTAGACCTAAGTTTACTGCTAATTTCCGTAAGCTGAAATTATGGGTGCTTGAGATTAATGTCGTGTCCCTACATTCCCCAAAATTGTTAAACTTTTTGGTCTCAAAATTTTGTATAGATTTTCCCCCGTCGAGCTGAAATTTAGGAGGAAGGGGGCTGCCACCATACCACTGGCAACTACGATATTCGTATTAGTTGAGAATAGTCAAAACACGTAAAATATGCAGGGGGCCTACAAGTAAAAAGACAAATTTTTTTAGCTTCGGAACGTCGAGTCTATACTGATGTTTGCGTGCACCATGCAAATATAAATTACTGCGTATATGCTGCATAATACAGCCACCGTGCACGGTCAATCAGATGCAACGTACGTCTTCCGCCCTGTAATATAATGTCGATATATGGAGCTGTAAGCAAGCGTGACCGCTGGCAGTTGACCCCTGACCTTTGACCTACGGTCGGCCAGCGATACGCCACAATTACGCGGAGTCCGGTCGGTCACAAAGTGACAATAGATCCGCGAAGAACTCGACTTCGCCTTTGCGTGATTTAGTGCGATATTCGAATGAACAAAAACAGACGTTTTACAGTCGACTCTGCTCCAATCGATTCCTCGAAAGTTAGAGTTTTGGCCGGACGTTCTCTTTAATCAGACGTCCCGTGGAAACGCAGGATAAAATAAATGATACATCAGAGACGTTTAACTGCGTAATATTAGGCCGTAATAATAGACTGGCGAACGATGGCGCCATAGTTACACCGATCAAAGGCGTTGCACGGAAAATGTACGAAGTTATTCCAACTTTCAAAGACCGTAAGTTTGAAATGTCGAACGTGGAAAATAAAAAAAAATTACAATTAGTTGCTTAAATATTAAGATTTATTAACAGCTTAAGGTTAAGATAAGAATTGGGCTTAAGATTTGTCACATGCTGCAGCTGGCAGAAGACGCTTTGATCTTAGCAGCATCTGAATCTCACGACGTCATTGTGACGTCATATTAACTTTGACGGATGGACCCCAGCTCAGGTCTATCGAGCGAAGGGAGCAGGGGAAGAAGTTTTCCCCGGGCCCCGCGACGTTTGGAAGTACACTAGAATGTGCCGTTTTAAGAAGTAAAATTCAATTTTTTTCTCCAGGCGGGCCCTGCGAGAATGTTTTCCCCGGGTCCGTTGTGGCTCTTGATGTCTCTGCCCTAGCTACAGTTATAGCACAGTAGATATGACGCCTATATAGGCCTATCTACTGTGATTATACTGTTGTCGATCTACTAAAGCATTAATTAAAATATTAAACTGCGCTGTATGAAAAAATAAATAACGTTTGTAATAATAATACTTATTGTTATTAAAACCTCAAAATTTTCCTATCCAGTTTGGTAGTGGCAGATACTGTGTCGGTTAAACTCAGTCTCCTATACCCCCTATCGACTTACGGCCTACGGTGATGTGGCTGATTTGGGCGGTGATGTGTCTGCTGGCTGCACCGCGGGTCCAACTGTTCGCTGGATGACCGCATAGTGCGGTGCGGTATCATTAGCTCTTGGCAATCAGCTGCCACTTCCGAGATTGTAAAGCCTCTAATCATGAACTGACTCAAGCGTAGGCTATAGGCCTAAACAACACTGTGTCTAATGGGGTGTTTACACGATCCAGCAAACCTCCAGCAAACTTCCAGCAAACGTATTCAAAATACACGTGCTAATGCTGGACGTTTGCTGGACGTTTGCTGGATCGTGTAAAAACCCTGTTACTGAACCAGTACTTTTTTATCTCTCAGCAGAAAGTAAAATCAAAGTTACTTTTTTATGCCACGAGAACAGTACGGATATATTTTCATTTCCTGAAGCGCGTAGAAAGCGACATGACTGATTTAAACTTAACTGAACTGAGCCGAATTACTGCTCGCCGACTGGTCAGTTCCGTTCAGTTCAGTTCAGTTCAGTTATGTCGCTCTGAACGCGCCTTTATAGCTCTCAGCCAGACGTCAGCATTTTCTTACAGAGACCACGGATACAGAAGCAAGTGCATCGCGCGGTGTGCCTGTTGATGTCCCAGCTTACTCTGACACTCATTCTGACGCACAGAGGGATGGCCAGGCTGAGTTGATCTGAGCAGCTGGTTACCGCAGTTTTTATCCCACAGCTAAGGCATCTCGTTCTTGAGCTTCAAAATCTGCCCACTTTGGATAATTATCTGTCTATACGGTGAATGTCTTCTTTAAGCCTGTCGAGAGTCCGGGGAAAATATTTTCGCCGGGCCCGTCTGGGAATTTTTTTTCTTGAATTTTTCTCTTTTTAAAATGGTGCATATTGGTGTACTTTATAATTATTTCTGAGCGATGGCGCCCCCAAACGTCCCGGGCCCAAGATAACTTACCCTCTTTACCGCCTCCTCCCTTCTCGACGGGCCTGGTTTTCTTTCTTTCTGTGTGCAGCACACACTAGCTGGCGTGTCCGTCGATCAGATGAAGCTCGTCTTGGAGGAACTGCGCCAAAGCGATGCGACTGGACAGGCGACGTCATGCGCGACGTGTCATCTGGTCGGCACGTTTAAAAGTGACGCCGACATTACGTGAGTTCATGTTTCGTCGAGAAGTAGGATTATCGTTTCGGTCGACACTTTCTCTTAGAATAAATACCAAGATAATCGGAAACATGAACTGAAATTAGAATTCGGTGTTATCTTTCTTCTAAGAACCAACATTTCCGATTATCTACCAGATAAGAAGAAAGATAATCGGAAACGGCAGCTAACACCAAAGTTAATCCGAGCATTACCGATTAAC
>Ga0056128_1000665_pt1 | contig 32957 bp, 13 predicted proteins | sample WorMetLIZISLAND2_FD_71113 | JGI IMG/M metagenome (GOLD analysis project Ga0056128, IMG submission 71113) | Marine gutless worms symbiont microbial communities from Max Planck institute for Marine Microbiology, Germany - Olavius geniculatus... ...
TCGTTCACACTGCCGATCAGATCAACTCGATTTTTCTTGATCGTCCGAATTCCCTGACTAAGTTCGACCAACGGCTTGATCAGGTTCGTAGGCCTACTCTCGTACACGCCCTCTTTCCAATTACTACTCGACGATGCACGACCACGAAACGACCTCTCACGACTCCTCCACGACTTCAACCCGACAACTCAATCGTTATCCGCAGCCTCCACTACATCGCTACTCGATTTCTGTGTATGGTATATAAACTTCGAAGATTTTGGATGACGTTCAGTGGATCTCAGCAGCATTAGAGTCAAGCATCATGAGGGTGAAGCTGAGCAGTTGCAACTGTGCATGGATGGGCCGGGTGGTTAGAGCTGCAGACACAGATTCATGGCTGTCATGAAGCTCAAAAAAAACTAAGAGTGTATAGAAGACGCAGAAGAAGACGTCGACAGCAAAGGCGCAGGGAAATCTGGGCGATGCAGTGGCTGGCACGGCGACAGCTGTAATACGATACGATAGCCTAACCTATGGCCTATAGGCCTACTGCTTTTACGCCAGGCCACAAAGAAGAACATCCATTAGAACACAATATTTGTATTTCCGTCCACAGCAAAAGTTTATACACACATAGCCTAAATTGTCGTTCGTTTGGTCAGAATGTCTGAGCTCATAAAAATAACGAACCATTATATCACTCCAGAGAGAACGGTTAAATATTAAGGGGCGTGTATATTACTATGTTATTGGAAACCTTTCTTAGAGCTACGTAGCGTCATCTGCCATATAGGATCATACAGTGTTGCTTGCCAGGCTGCCACCCGGCACAGATGAACGCGCTCGCCTTGAGCCAGTCAAGCAGCCGGTAGGCCTACTCGATTTGTCTACCCCGGAGGGATCGAAGGTTGAGTTGATCTTGGTGGCTGGTTATATATAGGATACCGAAACAGAAATGATTCCAGTAGCTCAAAGCTGTACAAAATCTGTGTTCCGCTGTCCAAGTTCTATACATGCAGATTGTTGCACAGCCGCGGTTCAGCTGCCGTGAAGCTTCTGTCACCGATCTGTGACTGTGTCCGCGGCACTGCACCCGTGTAAACTCAGGACAAAAGCCCAGCTGTCGCTAGAAAAGACGCGCTACAGCCTATAGCAGTTTCTGATGCAGTACCAACCTTCAAGGTCATCCAAGGTCGATGACTTTTATCTCATCTGAAAGGGCGTGTGCGACTTCCTATTTCTGATCAATAGCAATCTTTGCCCTATCTCTCATCGTTTCTGAGATACGCCGTAGGCCTACCGTTTAGCCACAATAGCACGTACTGGCCTGCAAGGTCATCCAAGACCGATAACTTTTATGTCATCTGATAAGCAATGCGCGACATTCTAAGTTTCTATTAGTGATCAGTAACAACCTTGGTTATATCTGTCACCGTTTCCGAGATATGGCCAGTTTTCCATTGAAAAGAGAACATTTTTCTATCTTCCACTCCCTCCTACATTCAACCTCAAATTTAAACATGTACGTCTTGCACTTCTACATCGCCCAACTTTTGCACGCAAAGAGCGTCAACAAATGGCTAATTACTCGTGTACAAAGTTTTCCAATGACACCTACCCTTTAGCCACAATACATGCATTACACACAGACGACGGACGACAGACGACAACGATGCCAAGGACGCCGTACAGCATAGCTGTAGCGCGTCATACACTAAAATGTTGACGTCCCGCCTCCGTGACGAGTTGACAGCTGCAGTGTCCCATAGGTACGGCGTACTCTTAAAATATAGCTTACAGTATTAGGCCTACATACACTGTGGGCCGCAGAAAAAAACGTGCCGCCAAAGTTGTGTTTTTACCTTCACCAAATATTGACAAATTTCAATATTGTTTCACTGACAGACTTTGCGAAAAGTTTGCAATAACTTCATTGTTAAATACCCGCCACATGTTAGCTGTGTCGCTACGTTACTTCGCGAAATACACATTTTCAACATCATGCATTCTTCACGAGGAATACAACGTCAAAGCGTTTCCTCTGCATCAATTTTTAACAAATTAGCATATGTAAATTGCGCGTGATTGCAAATCATCATCATTTAATTCATACCAGACGAAGTTACAAACATAAAAATCAATAACGCAGTGCATGTGGTCTGATAAATGACACAAAGGGCAAGCCTCTAATTTGTGCCTTGTTAAAAAAGAAATACAAGAACAAGAACAAATACAAATAGAACTAATACCTATCACAATCAAACTATAGGCAGTTCAAGCTTCATAAGCAAAGATTTTAAAATGTCTATTGTTGGGGCTGTCACAACAGTTTCAGGCAGAGAGTTCCAAACTGCAATAACACGATTACTGAAAAAATTTAAACGAGCACTGACACGACAGTGGTGAAAACTAATCTTATAGCAATGGCCACGTGTAATACTAGAACCAGACAATGTAAAAAAGTCTGATAAATTTGAAATTGACCATGCACAGAGTGTGGTAATAAAATAAGTGTCAAAATCGGTCAATATTTGGCGAAGATATGGCCAAGAGTTTGGTGGCCCACGCACCACAACAAACAGTACGGTTACGTAACGACTACAGCCTTGCTGACGCAGTAGCGCGTGGACTGCTCCACGAGTGCCGGCCAGATCACTTGCGATATCACGGACGAACTCGGGTCAGAACTGTGAAAGCGTTGGTGTCGCTCGTCGTCGAAGATGGCGCCTCTAAGCTGGTACTCGAGCACGTAGAAAGGTCGCTGTGCGGTCAGGAACCAGGCTAGGCGTGCACAGGTAGTAATGTAGCGACGAAACTCGTTGCTGTTCTTGATTGCCGTGTTGTCCTCGCAGTCTAAGTGAAACCGTTCGCCGATCGTCTGCAGTGCAGCAATCGACAGCAGTATTTTGCAACTTTTACAAGTGCAACTGTGCTAGATAACTGCTAACAGTAATATTCTTATAGGTTACTACCTCCGCCAAGGAGGTAATGTTTTTGCCAGACTTTGTCTGTCTGTTTGTCTGTCTGTCTGTGTGTTAGCAAAATAACTCAAAAAGTTATGGACGGATCTTTCTGAAATTTTGAGGGTATGTCGGGAGTGGCACAAACTACTAGTGATTCAATTTTGGAAGTGATCCGGAAGGAATCCTGAATTCTGGATCACTTTGAAATTTTCGTTACCATTGCGTTAAAGGGGGCATACGGAAATCGCTGCAAAACCGAAGATGGTGACGCCATCTGGCGAATAGCATTGCCTTGGCGGAGGTACCTGCGAGCTATGATTGCTTTCTAGTTGCAGTTGTATTGATTCTGTGAGGGACCTGTCTTGTGCAATCCCGTTAAAGATGTATCGGACGAGTACAGATCGTAGCTGTGAAACCCATTATAGCGTATAGCAAAATTTGCTATGGATCAAACTTACACATCCCGTCCCTCGCTTTCCTTCTTTTCTCTTCTCATTCTTTCTTCCTTTTTCCTCTCCTCCATCCATCAAGTTCCATGTCCTCTTTTCGGGGTTTTTCAGCAATGTTCTAAGCTTGCGAGTGAATCCCGTTAGAGCCCGGTGCCAAAAACATTTCACGGTAAAAAAGACTAAACACGCACTTTTTTCCATGCTCATTCTGGACTCGATAGAGCTGCCGCTAGCAGCTTCCAGTAAAGTGATCACTAAAAATAGGCTACCCCGCAAATGTGATAGAAAAATGCAAATTAACCAGAACGTATCTCTACATCAACGAGGGTTTGCAGTATCTCACCCATACTCCGCGTAGGCTGAATTCGAGATATTAAAAATCATCCAGTAACCTCGACGCACGGAAAGGAATCTCGCCGTGCTGCCACCTGGCGCAGTAAACTGAACACCGCGTCATCGAAATGCTTCAGTTCAGGCTTAACATCATCATCAGCAGCAGCAGCAGCAGCAGTCGTAGTGGAAGCAGAGCGGCGTTTCTGTGAGAGCAGTTGCAGCAGCTGCCTGTGCAAAGCATCCGTCAGCTGACCTATCGTTCGTTGCGTCGACTCAAAACATTCCTGCACGCACGATGCACGTCGACAACAGATCAGTGATGCTCCGATTTAAGCGTTTCAAATATTCATCGCATCGTTCTAATTGTACGCAGAAAAGCTCAACGGGCCATTCAGCGTCAAGCTTTCACGATTTTTCGCAGCTTTCGTGCTGCTGGATTAACAGTCTAAGAATGTTATTACACGATCGCAGCCAAAAAGTGAAAGGGTTAACAGATGTGTGTAGCTCTTCGTGAAAATCCATCTTGGAGCTCCGGAGCGTCACCTGCCATATGGGATCATACAAAGTTATCTGCCATCTGACACAGTTAAATGCGCTTCGTTACCGGTAGCACAGTGTTACTATAGACAACCTGTAGAAATTCAGCAACGACCCATGGAACGGTACTATCGCCAAACCACACGACTTTCCTTTTCCCAAAAATCACACGACAGCAGCGATGTCGTTCAGCGGTAAATTACTTCTGGTCTAATTGTGTGACCGTTCATACAGACTGCAACACGGGTCGTGCTCGTCTGTTTGTATGTCCGTCTGTCGCTTACGGCCTTCTAGCTAACTGGAAAACAAAAAAAATCATTAGAACCTTAACACTGGTGTGAACGTTACCAAAACGGTCGAAAGTCAAGGTTGGGGGTAGGGTTAAGGTTGCGTATAGTTCTTACTTCTAAGCGAACGGCCGTATACTATGTCGGCAACATTTTTACGCGCGACAGCGAAATGCTTCGTGCTTCTTAGCCATCGTCGAGGTGTCCGTCCGTCCGTCCGTTTGTCTGTTCGTCTGTCACATTGTGGTATTGTGTCAAACAGACGAAAGCTAGGATCACAAAATCTTCAATGTCGGCTGCCATAAGGACTCTAGTTTATCGTGACAGAATTTCGTGCCTCTGAGTGAGGGGGTTCCTCAATTGAACGAGGGCGTCAAAGAGGGGTACCCCCAAAAAAGACGTTATTTTGCCAATATTGGCTCGTATAGTGTAAAAACGGTTGCAGATAAATGTATACAGACATGTTGCTTATCATAACAAGCACTAATGACGGGCTTTTTAAATTTATCGACGTCGATGACACTGAACGACCTTGAATCCCCAAAGTAGAGGTTTTAGTGAATGCTTCGCAATCATTGGTTGCACCACACATTTCACCAGTGAACTGCGACAAAATGGCTGGAGATAAACCAAGACAACCTGCGTATAAAATTTCCAGCATTAAACGCAAATTTTAGCAGTCTAGGTTTCGACCCCCCAAAGGTTCAAGAAGGTCTGCGCATGCAGGCGTTAAAGACGGCTACCTCCCTCCCCTAAAAGTTGTTATTTTATCGCTATTGGCTCGCTTAGCGTAAAAACAGTTGCAGATAAACAAAGACAGACTGCATGCTTGCCATAACAAGGACTAGTGACGGGCTTTTTAATGGTATCAACAGCGATGAACTTGAATGACCTTAAACCCTAAAAATAACGGGTTCTAGTGTTTTTTTTGCAATTTTCGGCTGCGGCGCACATTTTAAGAGTCAACTGTGCTGAAATCGTTCAGATGAATTTGGACAACCTGCGTACGAAATCTTTAGCTTAAAACATACATGTTCGACCATCTGAGTTTCGAACTTTCGACCTCCTAGATTCAAAGCGTCTTCAGTACGGAGGACTCAGATTTGAATACTCCTTCAAGACGCATTATTATTTTGCTCTCAGATGGTAGAACTGCTGCTGTCGCGCGTCACGTGAGCTTTGCTCAAATTACTTGTTCTATTTATCGGTCATTATCATTCAATATACAATCCAAATAATTATAACAGACCACGACAATGGAAACGAGCAGCTGTTCTGGTTGCAGACGAGACTCCGTGTCGTTTTCTAAACGACCTTGTAGAAGGTTATTTTGTCCTTGACCGTTCTGCTCAAGGACATCGAGAAGTTCGACGCGTTCGTCGGAATAGATGTTGTGATAGCGACGTATCAGAGACGTCGGGCGGCTGAAGTCATCCTGACTGATGTCTTCAAATTTACCGTCTTGGTTCTTATCGAACCGGTCCATCAGATGCCCTCCAAGCCTTTCAGACACACACACGGTTGCTATTATAGCTACAGCCGACAAGAACGTCCGAGACCGTAACAAAGTAAGCAGGTGCTCGAACAACAGACACAACCTGCAGTAGCGTCGTGGCAGAGGTTTAATTGTATGGCCGTCCTTGCGCCTCACCCCCTCCCTAAATTGTAGCCTGTGGAAACATTTTTTCATTGTCTGAAATGTTTAAAATCTAGGATTTAAAATTATCTCTTTGGTGTAACTTTGGGGCAAAATAAAAATTTTGAGCAGTTGTTATCTCCTGTGTCAGAAATACGCAGCTGTGCGTCGGAAGATTGCAAATTTCTGCTTCTCAGCATTTTACCCAACGACGCCGTTGTACACAATCCGCTTCTCGTATAATAGTCGTATTAGAGTAACTGTCATCAACTTTAATGAAAATGACGCAAGCAGGTAAATAAAGCTACTTGGGCTTATGGTGTTTGCGTGGCGTACCTTTGTCTGAGTTTCTGTTCGTTCTGCCGTAAGCTGACGATGACTTGTTGACTCTGAGTGAGCTTGGCATTTAGTGAGTCGACCCTTCGTCTAAGACTGTAGTCGGAGTAACCATGGTGTTCATGCGAGAACGAACTGTTAGCAGATATATCGCCATTACATTCGACCTTCGCCTTCTCAGCGTTGACCTCTGTCTGGTCACGTGGTACAAAGGTCAAACTAAGGTCACTTTGATGAAACTCGTTTTCGCACACCTGTAGCAGAATCAAATATGCACCTACGCCTACGTGTAAACAAATATGTAAGTTTCAAACATATTATAAACTTTACTGATCAGGACTAACGGAATGATCATATAAAGCATGTGTATAAAAAACTTATAAAGTATTGTAGTATATTTTACAAATTAAAAAGTATTTTACCCATTCAAGGACTTAAACAAGTTTATTTTGCTTTTGTGCACTCTCGTCTACTGTATGCTGTAGAAATCTATGCAAATACCTACAAATGCTATCTTGATAAACTAATAAAATTAAATAATAAACATAAAAATTATTCTACATTGCCAGTACCATTACTACATCAGCAAAATCTGATACTGTTTGCCCATAAAATATTGCGTTATTCACATAAGTTGCCAGTCTTGTTCAAATATTACTTAAATCAAAATGATGACATTCACACGTATAATACCAGACTTAAAAACAGTATCCATCTCTATAGAACAAATACTGATTACGAGAAACGTAGTTCAAAATATAGAGCAGCTAAATATTATAATGATTTACCTAAAGAAATTAAGTTTAAACTCGATGAATCCGGAAGATACAATAAATCAGTTTTGAAAAACTACTTACTTAACAGTAAACACTGACCTTGTAGCCTACTTACCACTTCTTTCAAGCTACTATTTAGTCTATATAAAGTCACAGCACATAAATTTTTCTTGTTCAGTCATATTATATTGTGTTTTAATGTTTTTTTCATTTGATTTTAGGTTAGCATTTTGTGCGTGTGTTTGTTTTTCTATTTGGGTATTTTGAGTTAAATTGTGTAGCTTATGTTTGTGCAGGTGTGATAAGTTTTGATAGAATGTATTTAGTAGTTTAGTAGTTTTTTAATGTTCAGTAGGTTTGGTTTAAAGAATTAAAATAGAAATTGTATGTGTTTAGGTGGCCAGCATAGTTGACCAGTATGGTTTTCTGGCAACCTGGCTCAGTAATCAACTGTTGTATTATGTTATCAATTGTATTTTTGCTTGAGCCAAATAAATTTCTTCTTCTTCTTATACTGTTATAAATATCGTGTGTTGTTCAGTAGCAGCTTTCTTCATTAAAACTTAAAACATTTCAAGAACAAATTTTTGCTACAATTCCAACACTAATTTTTTTCTGCTTATTTCATACCTGTGTCGAAACGTCTTTTCGCGTAACTTCGCTGTCTAAAACACACAAAGAAACGTTTTTAATAAATGATAGGCAGATATTAATAATTAACATTTTAGTTTAATTAATCAACTGATTTTATTCGCAGTCTTGCGCTATTGCGTACAGATCAAATAATTTGTTACTGGTTGATGATAGTTAATTAGATATCAAATAATGATTATCTACATAAAATCAAATATATTTATTTTTTTGTTCTTTATCGCTGACGACGTGGTGTGACCACGCTAGATGCCAAAGCAGTAAGAACTAAGAGCACTCTGTTTCCTGAAATTTTGATGAACTGGGTTTGGCCCAAGTTATAATTCCAAGATACGCTCAAACTATCCGGATACGTTCGTTTTCGACGCTCTCGTTTCCATCCTCTCTATCTATTCAGTCACCGCAAATTCTCAAGATCATGCCATCAAAAGGCAGTGCCAAACCAGTATTTGTAATATCTAAGAAAACCACCAATGAGTACGTTTATTCGCCAATACGGCAGACACAAATAACACAAGAAACAGTAAACTAAAAAAATAATTAAAATGATTTTTTTAAAATGCTCAAAGCAATCATTAACAGATGTCAACTGAACTCGCATTATACACTTCACAGAAGGAACCGAACTGAAGTGAACCAAATTGCTGCTTACTACAGTCTGTTAAAAAATCAACTGAACTGGCATTTCAATCCAGTTCATCAGTTTTGTCGCTTAGTGCATTTTTAGACGCAAAACCTGCACAGAGTATTTACTTGAGTCCAGGTCAGTTCATTTTTGTTGCTGTGCACACGCGTTAACTCACCTGTCAGATGTTCGTAAATCGGTTCAAGGCAAGTTGCTATAATATGTAGCAGTGGAGTGGGTAGCAACCAGCTGAGCGTCCTTGACAACGGCACGCAGTACTGAGCAACGGTTGCTAGGACTTCCCTGACGAGCAGCATCAGCAGCAGGGCACAGGCTACGCCATAGGTGACGTCATCGTCTAGCCATTCCATGACGATGACGTCAGTGTGACGTCACCAAAGCTACGAAACAAAAGTCGCACTCATACATCAATCGACTGATCGACTAATCAATCAATCAGTTTTCAGTAACTGTCTAACATTCGGCTACTTTTAAGTTCACAGTTTCAGCAGCAAAAATCTCATGGATGCTTTAATCTTCTATGCTTAATTGCGGCATTGTGAAATTTCTTGCGATAGTCGCCGAATAACATGATTTGTGTCCGGGACAAGTCATGCCGCTGGGTGAAGGGGGTCTTTACAAACGAAGGGGCGAAAGAGGGGCACTCGCCTTAAAAGGCGTTAACCTACCGCTATTGGCTCGTCTAACGTGAAAATGGTTGCAAAAAGGCACAGACATGCTATTACCATAACAAGCACTAGCGACAAGCTTTTCAAGAATGTCAGCATAAATGACCTTGAATGACCTTAAACCCCCAAAATATTGGGTTAGAGTAAATTTTTCGCGATTTCAGGCTGCGACACACATTTGAAAAGTGAAATTTTTAGCATCGAATGTCGATTTTATCAGTCTAAGTCCGGACGCTCTCGGTTTAAAAAGGCCTGCGCACGAGGGTGTCAAAGAAGGGTACCTCTCTAAAAAGTGGGTATTAATCTGATGTTTGTTTGTCTAGTGCGAAAATGGTTGCAGATAGGTACAGACATGCTGCTTATCATAACAAGCACTGGCGACGAGTTTCTTAGAAATGCCATCATCGATGACCTTGAATGACCTTGAACCCTAAAAATAATAGGTTTCAGTGATTTTTAGCGATCTTACGCTGCAAAAGAGTGAATTGCGACGAAATATGGATGGAGATACACCAAGATTACCTGCAAACAGGAACTGCTATAGGCTCTCGCGCGTCTCATGAGCATTTTTTGTTTTATTGTTGCGATGAAATAATGCGACAAGCAAAAACCGCTGCGAAACAAACTTTTTTTTTTATTTTGGTTCATGCAAACCCCTGTGATAGACCTACAACAGTGCCGTGGAAGTATTTAAAAAATTTACACAAAAGGTTTTATTTTACTGTGATAGAACAAACTACGTTGTTTTAAAGTCTGTTGTCTTAGCTTCTTTTACTTTATCTTAGGCTACTGCACATCGTGCGAGCCAGCTAAGAGCGCTCGAATGGGGCGTGAATGAGGTTACTTACGAATATAGACAAAAGGCGGTGACCGACTTACCTGTTCGTAGAAGCAAGCAAGTCGTTAGCTAGTATACAACTAGACTGTCTGACGACTGACAGATAAGCATTGTGTGTGTAAGGTTCACACAGCTGTCGGCGACTTGCTTCACGCTTGCAACGGTAATAAATGTCGACCTGGGACGGCTTTTCTGCTCATCTTTCCAATCATCATCATCATCAGCAGCAGCAACAGCAGCAGCAGCAGCTGCAAAGGCGCGCCGTTGACCCACAGCAGTGGCAGCAAACGTGTACTCGGCTACTGCATGATCGAGCCATGATGTTTCTGTTTATTGGAACTGAAGCTCTGCATTTTAACTTGAAGTGAGATAAGGACTTAATGGCTTATCAATGAGCCCAACTGATTTGTAATCAGAATGTTCTAGAAATGTTAAATAAGGTAAATGTTACACTTGACAGGACAGCAACAAAAGCCACAGTCCTTCGGAATTAAACGGTAAGTAACTACGTAAGCAAAAGTAAGGCAAAAGTAAAATTTATATAGCACGTAACGTTAAAAATAACCTCTAAGTGTGCTTAAGACCGTAACTTGCAAAGCGAATTAAAACTGGCCGTTCCCACTTTCCAAATCTCTACTTTTCGTTGGGGACCAAATTGTCCCTGATGCACTGTTACCAAAAGTCCCATGGTCCACAGGCCCACACTGGTAACGAAAACTTATCTAGTTAATAACTAATAGTTATTTTGTAGTCTATTGTTTGTGCGTTTGTGTTTTATTTTTTTACACATTTTATCTTTAGATCATGCATTTCTAACCTCTGTTGTTTTTGCACAGTTTTTGTTTGCTAAACTTGTGCACCAATCGACATTCACTATCTGGAACGGAAACCGATGTCAATATTGCACAGATTGAAACATCACTACATCTGTGCAGGTAACTAACCAGTATGTTAACAATCAGCTACGTATGGCATAGACAACCAGACCTGCAAGACTTGTGTTCTAACGTCGGGGTTAACGAGCATTACTCAAGCATGTACCCATAGGCTACAGCCTCACCTGCAGTACATTGAGACTGCTGCTAATACACTTTAGAGCTGGGATATTGTGGTTTATTATAAATATCTTTATTTACCCGGCAGGTAGCAAATTAGCAATACAACAGTACAACGCACACAATACGATTCGATTCCTAACTCGTTATATGACGTTACCTATAGTTTTAAGCCTGGCTGATGTATTCGTGTAAATAAATTTAATAATCAATTACGAGTGTTGTTTATGTTATTAGTCCAGTGCCGACATACTATGAGGCAGCCCGCCTAGAACTGCAAAACCTATAGTTCAGACCATGTTTTTTACTTTGAAGTAGCACACTGGTTACTTCTGAAGCTCTAGCGGACGTTTACACCAGTTTTTTTCTGTATATACGTCTTTTTCGAGTGAAGAACTTAGAAGCCCCTATGTGACAAACAAGACAGACAAACGGGCGAAACCGGTAATGCAGTCATTAGGATGGCTTCAAAAGATTACAGATATAGTTGTCACAAGTATATTTTAGTCTGGAAAAAACGGAAATACAAATGCAACTAAAATATAATACGACTATACAAGTAACGGAATATTCACACTCAGCCGTAATGCGCACAGCGTCAGCGTAACGGCAGCATGTAACTACGTCAACAGGAATAACCAACCGCCTACAATGTCTGGCTGGAAAGAGCAACATTACGGAGTTTATCTTTAGACTAAGCACGTGTCTTTTTCCCGTTCTTAATGCATGTAACTTCTGTCTTCAATTTTTTTCCACATAGGGTCTACCGTAATATCAAGTGGCGGCTCAAGCTTCAGAGCGACAAGGTGTAACTTATTACTCAGAAGGCAAAGAGTTACTGAGTGACACAATCGAAATAGTGGAACCTTTCTCCAAGCCACATGTAATTTTTTTCAAAACACTCGACAGCAGAAAGACAAATTGATCTACTCCTTTGTCACGGCATAGCTGTGTCAGTCAGTCGACCTTTATCTACTGAATACACGAGGCGATCGGTCGCCGCGATCATGCAAATGAGCACCAGTCACAACGCAAAGTTTAGCGGGGATATATGTACTGTGTTATTACGTTTTTTTGTTGACGTCACACTGTTTACGTTGGAACTTGGAAATGGAGTCAGACGATGATAATGTCAATGTTAATTTGTGGAATTAGTTGAAATATATCCGGTACTGTGAGTTTTAGCTTGAAAGCTGTACTGTTTTGAAGCTCCTGCGACCTGGTTTTCTTTTTTATGCCAATCCAACCACTGGCTGCCATACGCAATAAAACGTACATTATTATGGCCGTCTAGGCCCCATAAATGAAGCTTATTTTTGATCGATATAATTTGCATAGAGACGACGATCCGCAAACGGGTTGAACGATCGCATGTTCGATTGCGGCGATCGTCGCCGCGACCGATCGCCGCGACGATCGCCGCGACAGTTGCTGCGACAGTCGCCTCGTGTTAACACGGCAATTAAATAACGTCAGGCATTGAAGCGCCGCCACTGTAGCCATCTGTTATAACCGTATACACTACAGTATAGCTAACTAGGGAGACTCCAGTTTGCACAATCAATCAACATGGAAACACTAACGCAACGCTAAGTAAATCAGACGCAATGCAACACAGTAAACAAGGAACAAAGAAATTTGGCAAAATGCGGCAAGTCCACCCAACTCCTCATTCATATTCACCAAGTGACAGCACATGACTGACAGTATGGCTAAAATTTGCAACTGCGTGTTTAACTGGGCGTCTCATCAACCAAATCTTTCTTCACTAAAAATCAGGGACCCCATCTAACACAATGTGTCGTTGGACCCCGCCAGTGTATATGCCAAAGTGCATCTAAATTCTAAATCAAACCAACTGTTTAAGCAAAAGACACAATGTGACAGACAGACGACAGACAGACCACGCTACATGGAAAAACCTGCAGGAATAAGCGGAATCGCTTGTGCTGCAAGAGTGACTCCGCCCAAAAATTAGTCATTGTTTAAGAGATATTAATACCAAATGTTACACTGATAAACTTACGAGTTACTTTGCGGTGGTTTTTCTCGTTTTCTGAAATATTGCAATAACAATACCCTCAATTTCGTGTAGCACGTTTGACTCATGCACAACAAATAATATAAGTCTTGTCCTAAATCACTGTGTAAGGCCTATAAACTGTGAATGTGAAATGGCCTTTAGCTTTAGTTTGTCCTTGAACTTTGCGATGGGTACATCCAATCGGGATACACCCGGGTGTACATTCGTATATATCAATTAGCCTATACCACATAAATGGGTAGTGACTCCATTGCGTAAAAGGACTATAGATGCATTAATTACAATATCAGCATATCCAAGTCACAGATAAAAACTCACAATTGACACAACATATTACCTGAGTGAATTTGCCGCACATTTCGCCATCGCTACCGACACTATTGTTAAATCTAAGCTTCCTGCTGCAAAAAATAATGCAAAGTCCGTCGCATGATTGTTAAAAACGCGCAGAGTTTTGGCTACTCGTAACAGCAGCTATCGATAGGAAGACGAGCAAAATATACACTGTGTCCGGAAAAGGTAACCTCCTAGACATTGTACAATAGAAATGTCAAATATGAACAAATCTGAGTAAATATTTCGTACGCTCAATTCCCAATAACTTGCTAAAACAAACACCAAATTTCGTTGAAAAAAATTATTTTCAGCGGAGTTATTAATTGTTGAATATCGATAACAAAATATCTTCGTTAGTAATATGACGTTACATAAGCAAATTCCTCCGTTATTTTACATCACCGTAACTCCAACAAACAACATTTGATTTTAGTAAAATTTTATGTCAACAATGAATCACCTATTGGCAATCAAAATGCAAAATTTCAGTTAAATCTGCCAAAGCATACAATAGCTGTAACGGTTTTTATAAGGTCATCCCAAAACACTTCAGTTTCATGTGTTCGTGTTCGATGTCATTCACAAGAACCTAAAACTAAAGTGTTTTGAGGTGACCGCACAAAATCCGCTATAGCTATAGTTTGCTTTGGCAAATTCAACTGAAATTCGTCGCATTGATTAAAAATAAACGGTGCATTGGTGTAAAATTTTGCCAAAATCAGAAGCCGTTTGTTGGAGTTACGCAAATGTACGGTAACAGAAGGGTTTACTTGTGCAACGCCATATTGGTAACGGAGATATTTTGTTATCAATATTCAACAATTAATAACTACGCTAAGAAATAATATTGTTCAACGAAATTTGATCGCCTTAGCAATTTATTACAAATCCAGTGTACAGAATTTTATTCAGATTCGTTCAGACTTGACATTTCTATTGTACGATGTCTAGGGGGTTACTTTTTGCGGACACAGTGTATCAGAGAGATCAACAACATCTACACTAACTTTCCCAACTCTCTATAAGCTAAATGAGTTTTTCCTAAAGCCTTGATGCGGCAGACACACGAGGTGCGTTCAGTAAGAAATAAGGAAAACTGATAAATAAAAGACTATTCATCGTAACTATTTTCTGCTAAAATGCTTCACTTCTATGATGGTTTAGAAGAAAATTTAGCACATTCCGTTTTCAGTATTTGCGGGGCAACATTTCGGTATGCTCGTTAACTGCTAAACGCTCCTCGTGCAGTCTATAGCACGCGGCCATCACTTTGTTATACCTATCGAGTAGCAATTACGCATCATGGGTTAAAGTGCAATACTAAAGGAGCAGGAACTGTAAAGTGTTAACCCCCCACTGGCGTTCTTTTATTGGTCGTTGCAGTGCAGTTGCGTCGGGACAGGGAAAGAAGGGGAGGGGGTAATTTTAAAACATTTTTGTTGGCTTTTTAATACAAAATTCGGGGACTGAAAATTACCCATTTTACGAAAAATTAAGGGGCAAAAATTCAACTTTTAAGCACCATATCTTTTACGGCAAAAAATTTGCAGCTGTCTATTGGAAAGTTGCAACTTTTTAGCATAACCTTTGGGACAAGCTCGGAGCCCTCAGAAAGCTCGAGTGCTGGATTGCCGGGCCTGCGTATGTCAAGCCAGTTCCCGTTTATTCCCATCCACTTTACGCCCCCCCCGCCATCACTGTCTACATTAGTCCGGCTTTCTCAAGCACATAACGTCCTATGTCGGCGAACATGCCAGTCGACTGTTCAAGCGTGGTCCGGTTTAGAAGCTCAGGCGGATCAGGGAAAGTCCAGTGAAAAGCGTGCACGTCTTCGCGCCAGTTGCGTAAGTAGTTCATGTTCACGTGATCTTTGCTCATGTTGTGGTAGTCGTTCACGTAAGTCGGATGACAACGAGAGTGGTAGCAGATCACCTTGTCAGCCAACAACATAGCAATGCTTCAATCGTACAATAAACAAAGATCACAGACGTATAATGTGGCAAAAAGCGGTCGTTCGTCGTTGGTATTCGCCAGGTGGCAGCATAGGACTGACGGTTTGGCTGCAACTTGCAATTGCAGGCTTTGTCTGAGAGAGTTTGACCCCAAATCGTTCTTTTTCACGAAATCAGAGACACTGGACCTCACAAGTGGACCTGAGTCTAAATCCCTCGAATTGTTTTTAGCACGGTTTACAAATGTGACAGACAGACAGACGACAGACAGACCACGCACACTACGGAAAAATGTCTAGAAATCAGCGAAATTGCTTGCGATGCAAAAAAGCGATTCCGTCTAAAATATTTGCACGATAGCTGTCCGAAATTTATTTAACACGGAATCGTGACCAATAGTCAGAAGCGTCGATGCAGATTAATCAGGCAATCAAAACGTCAACATGTCGAGAACGAAGCATAAACGGCAGCAATGATCGATGGGCGATGGGTGAAGATCGCAATTTTAGCCTCGTCTGTTTGTAAAAAAACTAAAACTGTGTCTGAATGTATCAGACACAAAAACCACTTTTTAAGCGCTATAGCAGAATGCTTCGCGCGTCTCAGCCATGGCTTGGGCGTCTGTCTGTCTGTCAGTCACACTCGTGAGCTGTATCAAAACTGTGCTAGCTAAGATTACTAAATCTTCATCGTGGCTGCCGCAAGGTCTCTAGTTTTTCGTGACAAAATTCCATATCCCTGGGTGCGGGTTTCACCTCGAACGAAGGCGTCAAACAGGGGTACCCCCTAAAACGTTATTTTGCCGTTATTGGCTCGTATAGTGTGAAAACGGTTGCAGATAGGTACAAACATGCTGCTTATCATAACAAGCACTGGTGACAGACTTTAGATTTAGGCTATGAACATCAATGACTTTGAATGACATTGAACCCCCTCCCCCAAAAAAGGGTTTTAGTGAATTTTTCGCAATTTTTGGATGCAGCGCATATTTCAACACTAAATTGCGACAACGTATGAAATTTTCAGCATTAAACGTAGATTTTAACAGTCCAAGTCTCGACCCCCCAGGTTCAAGGAGGCCGGCGCAGGCGGGCGTCAAAGACGGCTACCCCCCCTAAAAGTAGTTATTTTACCGCAATTATTTCGTGTAGCGTGAAAACGGTTGCAGATAGGCACAGACATGCTGCTCATCATAACAAGCAAGTGACAAGCTTTTTATTGTTGTCAACGTCGATGACCTTGAATGACTCTGCGCCCCTAAAAAAATAAGGGTTTTTAGTGTATGTTTTGTGATTTCCGGCTGCGACACACATTTTAAGAGTAAATTGCGTCGAAATGGCTGGAGATGGACCTGGACAACTTGCGTATAACATTTTGGCATAGAACGTACATCTTAAAGAATTTAAGTTGCAAAATTCACACTTTCAACAGAGTTTAAACGTAGAGAAATTAACTAAAAAGTTCGTCACCTGGAGATGTCTGTCGATGCGCAGTAGATGTGGATATTTTTCGAGTAGTTTGTATGGCATCATGACGCCCGTGAATCCGTGAATGTCGTTCCGCAGGCGGCGCATGGATTCGCGGAAGATCCGCCAGAACGGAGCGGTCCGCTTGCCGTAGGAGATGCCGAAGTTGACGGAGTCTGGGAACGGCCAACTCCAGTCGACCCAGTCATAGGACGCTACGGCGTCGTAGCGTCGCTCCTCTATGGACAGCGGCTTCACCCAGATAGCGTCAGTATCCGTGTAGACGCCGCCGTACTTGATCATCAGATCCACGCGGATCAAGTCGCTCTGCAGAGCCGCCCACCACGATGGGATGTCACCCTCGTACACCTACAGCCACAGTTAAATTAGCAACGCCTGAAACTCATTAATAATGTCCACGTTCTCGGGCACCAAATTAAAAACAATTGCAATGTTTGGACTAAATGTTGCTCTAGCTCGTGATGCAAGCGTTTGTGGCCGCGAGTTGAAGACCGCGCGTACGATTAAGATTAAACATCTCAATTGACTGTTCAATTAAGCCCTACCTCACTCTAGAAGAGCGGATACATAACCAATTCAATTGAGATGGTTCTCGCATTTAGCGCGCGTTAACGCGCGTACGCGCGCAGTGAGAACGCACCTTAAGTCTGAAAAGAATTTTATGTCATAGCTTTTAAGAGTTTTTATGAAATATGTTTCTAGACCAGATGCCATTTCTGTCGTCCAAGCAACAGTGTCAAAGTACACTAAAAGATAGGCCTAGCTACCCTACGGTAACAGAAAAGTCTCTGAATAGCACATGTCCGATTACAACCTTGAGTGGTAAAGTTCTGGTGATGAATTTGACGCGATTTCTCGTCTGAGGTAAGGTTCTGATTTCGTCCCAAAGTGGTCCGGTCGGCGGCATATTGCCATGAATGTAAACCACATCAAGGCCGGCCACGTAGAGCAGACTGAGTACACTGAGGTAGAACACGTACGACATCCTGCCGCCGCCGACCCAGATCATGTGCGCCAGGTTCGGCACGAGGTCGCCGGGGGTTGGCGCCGGCCGTCGAATGGTCTCCGTGCCGTAGAACAGACGCCGAGCCAGACGACCGAACTCGTCATCACGCTCCCAGATGTCCATGGGATAGAACCGGTCGAAACCGTCTCCAGACACTACCAGGCAGGCGCCGGTGTGGTTGACCAGGTCGGGCCGGTGGTAGATGTGGTGGATACGACCGCACGTCGATCTTCTCTTCCGACGTCCTCGTTCCAGCAGCAGATCAGTCACAGACGTGTTGGACGACAGCACGCCGGCACGCAGGATCATGTAGCCTTCCATCGCGTCCGGGTCCAGGCTCAGGTCCACGTCCACGGCCCGGAAGCTGGAAGGGAAGTTGAGGATCCAGGTGCTGGAGCCGACGTAGATGCCGCCCTCAGCGCTAAGTAGACCGGCCAGCAGGTGAGTACGCAGCTCGCTACCTGCATCTGGCGAGCAGAACTCTGAGAGTGGTGGACCCGAGATCTGCTCTAGGTACAACCACGGGTACTCGTGCCGTAACTCGTCCAACCACTGCACACAACATAGTGCATTGACATCATCATCATCATCATCATCAGCAGCAGCAGCAGCAGCTAAATAGATTTTTAACATGACCTAAATAGTATCGCAACCACAAGATCACTAGATCAGTGTCACAACTAGTCAGGGCTGGAAAAACTGTCAAAAAAACTTATTTTTTAGGTTTAAAAAACTTGAAAAACCTCAAACAGCGGTCTAAATTTTAGGCTTTTAATGTTTTTCTTTGTCAATTGTCATGCAATTTATACCATCAATCAAATTTAATTTCATATTTCAATCATAATTTTTGACGTATAACGTCACGTCGTTCACTCAGCATGGAGTAACGTTACTCGTTATCAGAACCTCACACAGAGCGTGCAGTGCACATGGAAAAATAAGTGCCGGTAACAAAAACTTTCAGGAGTCTGAATGTGGTTGCAGATCTAATATCGTGTATTAAGTATCAGTTTTGACAAAAAAATTGGCGGTATGCTTTCGAAGCGGCCAACAGAGCGCTGGTATGCTACACCCGCCCATTTTGCTCCAAGCCCTGATTGTACGATAAAATACATAGCCGAAGTCAGTGTGAGACCTGGTGATAGTAAACGCGGTCAAGTGGCGGCACTCGTTCATAGTGGATGTAGATCTTGTCTGGTTGCATCGTCCGTCGTACGCTCATCACACTTAGGTAGTTCTTGAACTCAAACCAACGTTCTCCGCACCAGATGAAGTGCACGTCCGGCGGCACCAAACCCGGCATCAAGATGTCGGCGACTGGCAGCTCAAGTCGACCGTTGTCACCGCTAGGCAGCAGGAACAGTAGCTGTTCCCTCTCCGCCGACTGGTCGTCCCCCGCCGCCGCCACCGCCGCCGCCGCCGCCCCCGCAGCCTGGGGGGCTGGGCCGGCCACCCATGTGATGGCTTCGTGTGGGGTCGACCAGCGTGACGGCAGAATGAGCAGTGAGATGAGTGCAATGATGACACAGACGACGATGAAGCGAAGTAGACGATATCCACAAGCCCTCGCCATGCTTCGTTCGCTGACTGCTGTCACGCCGCACTAGTTCATTCATTCGACTGCATGACGTAGCCGCGCCCTAGCCGCGTCATCTCTGCCGATTCTGATGACACAAATTAATTACATATAATGTACATTTATTATAAAATGATATTACTGAAAAGCTAGCTAATAAAACCAGTAACTAGAAATACCGTCATTAACAAAATTAATTACATCAGACGACGCAAAATACACTTGAGTGAAATTACGAACAAGTAACGGCTGATGCAGATGAAATAGGCCTATAAATTCGACACGTATTAGCTGTCGCTAGTAATACGGTGGCATATAATAATGCCGCTAGCAAACGTGAACAGCTATAGTATTGTTACAAATTAGCGACGCATAACAAACTTTCAGATGAAAAATTATAATCAGAATAAGCCTATTAAAATCGATTAAAAATATAATAGAAACAAAGGCCATAATAATTCTGCATTAAGCGCGGTATCGTTGCGTTTCGCAAGTCGGTTTGGCCGCAACTCACAGTGCAAATTTGACTTGGAAATTTCGACTCCAAATGTCTTCATTTTGTTCAGAAAGTAACGATGCTGTCTAACAGAATGTTACTTGGGGCCACACAAATGTCCCTGCCAAATAGCATCTCATTCCTTCCGACGGCTTTAGCAGGGTGCAAGAATGTGACAGACAGACAGACCACGCTACGAAAACATCCGTCGCAATACTTTAGCGATGCCGCTTATAACCTATAAACTGTGTATGAAAATAGAGTGTTTAATGGGGTGTTTACACGACGAAGCAAACGTGAAGCAAACTTGAAGCACACGCTGTGCACGTGTATATTCAATGCATTTGCTTCATGATGTTTGCTTCATAGTGTAAACACCCTATAACAGACTTTGGAGGCAGTGGTTTACTCCACGCTGGCCGACAGTTAGTCGTGTGGCCGACACTGTCGTTTGTTTGGTCACGCATGATTGAACGGTGGGTTATTGACACGTTAGGCCCTATCTCACATCTCACTATAGACCGTATGGTATAGGCAGTACGAGTCTCAAAGTGAGATAAATACAATTTAACTGTTTATATGACAACAAATTTCGGCAACATTCAACTTGTGAGTGGAAACTTAAAACTCTCAAATACATTATGTTAGCTTTATTAGTTAAGTACTTACCTGATCGTCCTAAACATAAATCTCCTTGTTTCGTGTCCCAACTTTTTGTCTTTTTTTCTTAGTCTAACAAGTTAACATTACTGCATAGTAATGGTAGATGATAACGACATAATAATGGCATAGGCTATACAGAGCAGACACAGGCACACGCGGCAAATATCAAGTCAACTGGCAGCGTGACACCGACCTCGTCTAGCAAACGTGCACTCACAAGCACAGACTCCACTATGTTGTAGTACTTCGATCTGCTATAGATTTATTATTGTATTACTTACTTATTTTTATATTACATCAGAATTAACTATATCGAGACAAAGTAATTAAAAGTTAAAAACAGATACCTCATTGACATAAATGGCTAACAGAATGCAAAGCGTAGCTTATGACCATAGTTAAAACATATGATCTTAATACCAAGAACCGGCGGATCGACATTCAATGACTACCTAGATAGGTCTGCGGACAGGTGAAGCATTTCGGCCAACCAACCACCAAGCCTTTTATCCCACAGGTAAATCGAGTACCAGCAGCAACGCTGACGAGCAACCTGTGACGAGTGGCAGGTAACAAAATGACAGGTGATTCTTCGCAGCTCTGAGATAAGTCACCAACGAAAGTTGTATAGCACTTTTTAACAAGTCGACTGCAATTCAATGAAGTGGAGCGTAAGTGACAGGCCTAGCGGCCACACGGCTAACAGACACCACGGCCAGTAAGAACTTGCCAGCAATGCTTTGGCCACACACAACGCACTCAACCGTGTCTACGCATGCATATGCACCAGAGTAGGCCTATAGGCCTAGACTCCATAGACCCGTACGAGGGCATCGTACGCACAGGTCTATAAAACACGGCTTATACGGCCCCGCCCATGTGCAAAACGCTATTAAAAGTCGCCTAGATTATATAGGCCTATTTTTAGCGCTATGCAATAAAAGAACTATAAAAAGTTCTCATTCATACCCAGCGTTGGGTTCTAAAAGTTGTCTGTAATAATAGGCCTACCGGCAATAAAAAATAACTCGAAAGCAGTCAGAGCCCGCAGACCTCCGCCTAGGCCATGTTGTTCGCCAGGTGACAGCACCATATTCGGTTTGGCAGCGGTTTCCCGTATGCCCCATTGAAAGCAATGTTAACGAAAATTTCAAAGTAATCCAGAATCCAGGATTCCTTCCGGATCACCCCCAAAATTAAATCACTGGTAGTTTTTGCCATTCCCGACATTTCCAGAAAATTTCAAAAAATCCGTCCATAACTTTTTGAGTTATCTTGCTGACACACAGACAGACAGACAAACAAAGTCTCAAAAACATAACCTCCTTGGCGGAGGTAATGATGCTTGGCCTAACAGTGAGTGACAGTGTTCTATAACCTGTAGAGTGTTCTATATACGTGTTGTGTCAATATACAAAGCTTGGGGCATAGGTTAATACCCCTGTCACACCGAGGCTGCGGTCGTACTGTGATCAGTTTTTGGACCAAATCGAGGCAGATCGCAGTAAGGTCCTAGTATGGTCGCAGTGTGGTTGTGGTCAGTCGCACCGGTCGCCATACGGTCGCTGAGAAATTTTGAACTGTTCAAAATTCCTTGCGGCGACTTTTCGATCGCAGTGCGATCGGTCTGCTGTCGGTCTGCGCTCGCACAGCTCGTAATGTGGTCGCAGTACGATCGTCCATGGTCGCGCTGCTACGGCACTCGGTCTGCACTCGATCTGCGGTCGCGCGAGTGTACTTCGACTGCACTGCGACTATGCTGTCCCAACTGCGACCACAAAACGAGCGAACTGCGACAATGAGCGACCGTACTGCGAACGCAGTCGCAGTCTGTCTCCTTAAATCGCTCTACAGTCGCAGTATACTCGCTGTGGAGTCTTAGTACAGTCGGACGATTCGCATTGGAGTTCTTAACGACCGTTTGAACGGTCGTTTGAACGGCCTTTCGGACGTTCGAACGGTCGTCAAAAACACCAGCCGTTCGGACGCCAGTCCGGACCGCTAGTGTGACCGCACCTTTACGGCGACCTTCGGCGATTTAAAGTCGCCGTGGTCGCCGTAAGTCGCAGCTCGGTGTAACTGGGGTATAAATGGACGTGTAGGCCTAAATGTTAATTAAGGCCCTGTGTAGTGATTCATCTTGATTTTAATTATAGGCCTAGGCCTAGACCCATAAGCCATACTGAAAGCAAAGTGGGTGCTAGAGACATAAAAAAAATTAAAACAATCCAGCCACAGTGAAGTCATATTAACAAACTAAACGTTGACGATCGTGAATGCTAGACGACAATTAATTTTTTTTGTTTGGCTTTCGCAGTTAAAATAGCAGACATAATATCTGCCTGAATAATTTTGCTACAAACTGAAGAGCTGCTGTCCTGTTTCACCGTAGGCCTACATGTCTAGGCCTACTCTTAGCTTAGTTTTTAGGCACGAAAGCAGCTACTGCTTTCATCGCGTCTTAGTCATCGCAATTCTGTCCGTCCGTCCGTCTGTCTGTTCGTTACACGGGTGGATCAATCAAAAACTGTGAAAGGTAGAATTACCAAATTTTCACCGTCGGCTGCTGGGAAGACTCTAGTTTCAGGAACCGTAAAGTTTTTTATAAATTCAAAGGGGGTCACCCCGATCGAAGGCGCTAAATGAGAGGGCGTGGAAAAAGTTTGCGATTTTTGGCCAATAAGTCGCTGTATCTCAATAACGGTGCGAGAGAGGGCTTAGGTTGCTATTAATCACTAATAGGAAATCGTACACTGGCTCTCGATTGCCACCGAATTTAATGACCTTGGATGATCTTGAACGCTAAGGGTTTTATGGATTTTTTGGCGATTTTGGACTGCAGGACACTTTTCAAGAGCGAATAGCGCTGAAACCAATTGAGATAGACATGGAGAAGCTGCGTATGAAATTTTCAGCATTGAACGTAGATTTCGACGGTCCAAGTCTCGATTTGCTAGGTTCAAGGAAACCTGCGTACGAAGGCATCAAAGAGCGGTACCCCCGTAAAAGTCGTTATTTCACCGTTGTTGGCCAGTCTTCGTGAAAACAGCTGGAAATAGACTGACAGTTTGCGAACAGGAACTGCTATATATGCTTTCGCACGTACCTCGTGAGCCTTAGCTCAAATTTCTTGTATATAGGCCTACAAAAATGCATAACACATTATGAATTTTTAGTAACGAGTTAACGACGACAGCGATTAATGTGAGTTTACTATTAATATAAAGTTTTATTTATTTATTTATTTCAATTCAATACGAAATGACTGATGCAACGTTGCTGCAACAGTTGCAGAAACTTAGTGCAACTCTTTTTTTTAACTGATTGATTCCTTTACTTGACTGATAAAGGGCATTTTCTTACAGCACACAATTATGGCTGACTCAATATTGTACACGTCCATTATTTTAATCTATGTCCTTTGTATACTTACCACAACGCGTAGCCTATATATAACATTCTACCAACACTTCGACCAGCAAATCCAGATTATCCACAGCTGCTGTTTTGAGTCTGCTGTGTTCGCCACGTGGCAGCACTATACTATGGGCGCATATTGTTTAGCCGACCGTACTTAAGTAACGGTCGAGCTGTTGTCATGGTTGTCCTCCGTCCGTCCATCTGTCCGACTGTCCGTTACGGATGTACCGTGGCTAAACGGTGCGAGATAGGGCCTACGTTGCTATTGATCACTAATAGAAAGTCGCATAATGGCTTTCAAATGACGTTTAAATCGATGATCTTTGATGATCTTGAAGCGTCATATATAATGCACTATGGCAGGGGAAAACTGGCCATAGCTCATATCTCGGAAACGGTAAGAGATACGGCTTAGGTTACTGTTAATCACTAATAGAAAGTGGCATACGTCTTGTCAGATTAGATGGAAATCATTGACCTTGAATGACCTTGAAGGTCACAGACAATCAGTACAGTCGGCAACCCTAGCGACTGTTGGACTTTTTGTTTTTTCATTGTCATCTCTTTTATTATTTTACATTTATAACCATCAGTTAGTCCGTCAACTCAAACTACAAGAAATGTTACCTCAGCACAGCACACTACTCAAATAACTTCATAGGCAGGCCATATGCACGGTGGATACTGAATACAGATATTACGATAGTATGTTTACGTACACCGCCTGTTTGTTGGGTTCGGACGGACAAGTAGATTATCAAGTCGTAAGATGGATCACGGGTTTAACTTTAGGCAGTCAACAGATAAATGTGCCAAGTCACTTGGTCTTTGTCAGAAATGGATTTGCATTAAATTTCGTTTTTCGCCTCAACAACTGCCTTTCGCTGTTACCGCTACTCTCTTCAGCGTTTGCCTTCAGATCTGGCCATCTGTAGCCTAGCCTGTGTCTGTCACAATCGCGCACCGTGACCCTGCTAATTATTGGACTGAGATTCCATTTGACATCAAGGATACTCGTATGGAAAAGTAGAACTAGCATTAAATTTTGCATTTGTGCTTTTTGCCCAATTGACTGTTTAAGCAAACGCCTGCGAATTTCCACGAAGCGAACAACAAGATGCAGCTATCCGTATGCTGCTGCTGATGACGTAGGCTAGGAGGCTAGGTGTCGAACTAGGGAGGATTTTTTTGGATTTGGATTTGGATATTTAGTCGGCAGGGCCCCCAAACTGGGGCATCGCACCGACGGGCTGTGGTGTGTAAACAACTTGCCCAAGGTTGTTACTTGAGAGTGTAGTGGTTAGGGATCGAACACACGACCTCGCGGTCATTGGGTCCGACACGCCAACCACTAGACTACCAAGCCACACCAACACCCGTCATAGTTCTTCACACTTCGTTCTGCTTTCTCGGACTGTTTACGCTGCACATAGAACTTTCGCACATCTACGATGTATTATGCGGTTGTTCTCAACTGCGACTGACCTCAGTTGTCAGCGTTTACAGCCATAACTTCGACTATGATTTGTTTGCTGTTAAGTTACGCCCCTGGAATGTCGGCTATGGACTGTTTTTGGCTGATGAAGCGTCGACTGTTATGCTATACTACTGTAATTACTGAACTGCGTTACCAAACAGAAATGTGCGGATCCTGGAATATTGGGTCCGCATCCGCGACTGCGTCCGCACATCTCATTCTCTGTTACCAAGACGATTGCAGCAGCAACGGCAGAAGCGTCACGGTCAAGTCAGCCAGTTAGTGTGGTGTTTTATTAATCACATTAGGCGTCTTCACGATGGTCCATAAAAGTAAGCTTTCATAGGCTATATTTCATTCCATACATCCATAATTTTATCAGAACAGAATATTAACCAATTTTTACAATTCTTTCACTGGAAAAAAAATCAAGTGATAAACTTTAAAAACACAAAAGGTTAAAGATGACATCACATCCTATACATCTCGTGAATATATAACCAGCTTTAGTATAGTGGTACTGAAAGTTTTCTTGTAGACTTAACTGACTTATTCTAAAGCTGACTGTAATCTGTTTCACAAGGTAGTGTAGCGAAGTGGTTTGGGTGTGATGGAGTGTTTAATCATTGCTTGAATGCAAACTTGACTGCACACTGCACAGTAGCCTCTAGACCCTATCGGTAAAAGAATATTGAAAATAGGTCAGTACTTGACGAAGCGAACGGTCGGTGAAGTCAGTGCAGTTCTGTGTTCTTTGATGTCGGCGTTAAACAGGAACCGGAAGTACTAAACACGTGCGGTCATTCCTCACCGCCCATCCACACGAGCACAAAACACTTACTTGTTCTGTCTGCAGTGTCAGTTGGTGTAGTCTAAGCCAATAACTGACAGAGTGGACTTCATAACCAGTTGCCATTGATGTTACATTATAACGCCTTAAAAACAATTTCAGCTGACGAAATGTCCCAGTACGGTGGGTCATCCTACTGAACAGTCTGATTAAAGTAAAGCCAAAACCTAGTAATATTAATTTATAGTACTCGCAAAGCACAAGCATCCGCAGAAAGTTTTCATTTTCGGATCCGTCATCAACGGCCATTCAAAAGACACATCCAAAAATTCATCAAAATACTTTATAACGTTTTCATCGTTAGCGGGAAAGTAAATTTCAACTACTGATGACAGATATACCCTAATTCGACCTTATCCTTCCACGAATCTTTAACCGATCTGCTGACATCGTCTTACAGTGACGGAAGGAAAGAACTGTTCGACCTTTCTTGTGTGCCAAGTGATAGGTCACTACTGAGCCCGGTGAAGATCAAAATGAAAATGGTTTAATCGGCCACCCACGTGCTGGAAACGTCGTGGGTGGCAACCAGCCGACACAACAAAACAGCCGGAAGACATAGCCTCGGTCAGCCAGTGTAACATAACGTGCTGCTCGTCACGATTTGTTTATTTCGCTACGTCATTAACTCCGCCCTTCCATGATAGCAACCACAGAGACAGCTAAGTCTCCGCAGGCTCAGTAGCCGGAGTGGTGTGCGGAGCCGGAACATTGGTCCACTGACCAGCCTCAGTTCCGCTAATAATGGCCCCATAGACGCCGTCACCGCAGTATTGAGAAATGCGCCGCTAATCGCTAATATAACGCCGAATTACGGGAAGTCTCAAAAAAGATTATTTCAAAATTGTAGCAAACAATTTATAAACTATAAAAATCAAATTACAACCGCCATTTGGCGTTTGGGCAACCGCTATTGTCTTTCTCGGAACGATTTTTGTTTGCTTTTAGATACCGCTGCTGCGATAGATTTGTCAAGAGAAAGTTCGTACGACCCTCCCAGTCTCGAATCATCGATAGAAATCGTTATAACTAAGGCAATAATTAGTACTAAATAATGGCTTTATACCTATACTTCGATAAATTCGTAATGCTCAACAAACACCGTTTCGTGTACCTTGAAATTAACTCATATAGGTTGTAACAGCAACTAATAAACTATTCCGTAGCTTGGTGATATTTAAATGGAGCAAATGTCTTCAAATATTTTTGCACCTACTTTGGTCTTACTGTGCGCAGATGTTGAGATGGGCGTGAAGCGAAAATACTGTCTGCACACTTCTACAGCAGTCTGTCAGACCAATCGCCATAATGACTCGACATGCCGGTGTAAACAGGAGGCCAGTAAACATGCGATAAAATACATAAATTTCTCGTGTAACATGGTCACTGGAGACCTAGTTAGTAGGCCTATAGTTACGCGTAGAGCTTAGCTTAGGAGCTACAGCGAACGCCGCGGTTACCAAAAAATTTGGCGGTGGTTACGTGCAAGGTAAAACATGACTGCAAATGTAATTTTTAACATAAAAACTTATTATAATAGTAATCAAATTCGTGCAGCGCCGTTAGGTCGTGACATCAAAAACGCTAGAAACTATAACAAATATTTTATACTAAAATTGTTTACGACTTGCAGAAGTCTTTGATTGACATCGAATTAAGTTCAAAGTGCGCTCTGTGTGGATATGGTTTTAGTCGCAATTTTTTTGTATTTGCAATCAGTAAATTTACGTCCACAAACTTTCTTGCATAGAATTCACATCCGACATCACAATTAGTGGCAGGTAAAAATCCACATGTGGATCACTGAACAGTGCGACCCCCTTTCTGTCAGAACTTCAGAAGCACGACGACTGACAGCGGCGATAGAACTGCAAACGACTTATGACTGACAGCTTGCCAGTTTGCATTCTCCTGGAATACGATACCGCACAGAAATAGTAAGACCAACGGTGCAAGGAGGTTAAAAATTCGGTCCGCTGCTAGCCCGCTGCAGTTATATTAACTTGATCCACGTCTGTGGTATTTCGCACCGAACTGTCTGTTTTGTATGTCTCATTACCTGGTGGACATTTGTATCTCAGCGTAATGTGTTCAATCTCTAAACCACCTAAAATTTACCTGAATGTGCTTAAGCTCAGTATAATGTAAACTTAAACTATGAATCATGTTGACTTATATGGTTATTGGTTAAATAATATAAAAATTACTAAGTTTTGTCGAGAATATTTTTCCTCTGAGCTATGCAGACTTTACTGTAAAAAGCGTGTACAAATATAAGCAAAATAGACTACTGTGATAGCTTCGTGAACAAATTCTCACATTTTTGCGGATTTGAGTCAGCGACAAAATGAGTCTTCATTGCGAACGCCTCAGCGCTTTACTAGTGAGTGACTGAGAGCCTAGAAGTGGTCGGGACACCTGGCTGCTTCATTCACTGTTCAGCCGTTCCGCCTTTACTGAGAGGCATCAATGTGGGTGGCATGCTTGATTGACAACTGGCTTCGATGTCGCCGTTCTGTCGACCAACCTAGAGAAACAATTGATCAGCTCTTCTGATTCGGGGTTCAAAGTGTGGACAAACAATGGAGAGGTTTTCTTTCGGTTTCCTTGCGACAGCACGGTTTTCTTGCATGGTACTGCAGTGTTGTAATTGTGGATTGGAAACGTTTGAAAATGTAGTAATTAGAAGCTTAATTTTGTTCATTAAACGCAAACTATCCGAAGTGACCCAGAAGAGTAACCTTTTTGCGTTATTGTCAAAACTGCATCAAATACTGAGCTATTTTGAAATTATTTCGCCGATATGCATTCTAGTAAATTTGCAGTCATTAAAGATCTCATCTTGCTCTAAACGTATCGTTACGTTTGTAAAATATAGTCAAGTTTAGCATAACTGAGTTGTAGGGTCAGTGGTCAGTATCGCAGCTTTAAATTTAATAGCGTATATTGTAAAACAAAAGCTGATTATACTAGGACGTGGTAGTTAAAGTATTTAAAGTTCACCACTGGCACTATGTGGTGACTAATAGAATGTTGAAAGTCGGCCTATATTCAATGATGATATAAGAGTATAAAATTTAAAGGCACAGATTTTAGGACCCGTCTGTTCACTCTGTTGCTGCTGCTGCTGCACGCAGCCGCAAGGTGACAGACGTGCAGCGATGCTGTGACCAATGACAGGCGGCACGACTTCGTGTTTGCCGCCATCTAGCTCTCATGCATATATGTTTAGTGATGCGCGTTCTACTGACATCGAGATAATACTATGATGTCATAAATAATCTTTATATAGTGCAAAGATATAATCATATTTATTGACATGCAACTCGTCAGTGGTTGAAACGGTTTAACTCAACAAGTGTGACATACAATTACCGTCAATCAGCTTTAACAAATATACAGTAAGACTGCAGTAGTTTCGCTCAGTACATCAATTAAGCAGTTATCTCGCTAACATTACTGGTTGTCCGTAACAGTGCAGTCGGATCCCTAGATAATTTGTGTCCGAAATAACTTTTTCGTATTAGACATCGGGTGGGATATTAAAGTAACGTTTTGGTCACGACAATAATTCAAATTCAGTTCAAGTACAGCCTAACGGAATTATTATGAATCGTGCATGCTAACCAATAATCAATCAATAGTTTTATTTTTTATTTTCGGAACAAGGCCATATGAGATAGACAAAACGAAAAAGACAGACACAATAAACACAAAATACACATAAACACAGAGTACTACAAAAACAAACTACCAAGTACCGCAACAACACAGTAACGGTAGAAGTCTACACAAAGCATTTTTTGTTCTGAACAGCCTGGTGTTAATAGTATTAAAGTGTTAAAACTTTTGCGCACTCAATCACTAGGTGAAAGGGTTGTACTTCGAAGAGGTTGGGGTGCTTATATTCCAGACGTTGGTCGTTGAGCCCGTAGGTGGATAAACCACTGATGACCGTGCCAGTGTGACGCCAGACCTACGTTTACCTTCCCGTCACCGTTTTTTAACCGGTATCAAATTATACTGCTTGGTGAACAGAGACACAATGTGTGTGAACAAATTGCCCGGAGTTGTTGCGTGGCAGTGAACCTGCCGGGAGTCGAACATGCGACCATGCGATTACTACGACCGTGCGGTAATTCTATTCTAACAAGTAACTTGAGCAAAGCTCATGAGAAGCGAGACAGCCGATAGCAATTTCTGTTGGCAGGTTGGCCTAGTCTTGGTGGAAGATTAATCAATTGTTCATACCAGTTTCAGGCTTTATTCGTTGATCGCGTCTCGTACGGACCGGCAGCGTGTTGGAACACATTTGTATCATTTACGCGGACTATCACTCCTCAAGTTCATCTATCGACGTTCGCTATACTGTATTCTTACACTATCTCCATTTATTTCGTCGCAATTTACTCTTAAAGTGTGCACCGCAGCCGAAAATCGCAAAAAAGCATCATAACCCCTTATTTTAAAGATTCAAGGTCACTCAAGGTCATCAATGTTGACACCATTAAGAAGCTCGTCACTAGTGTCTGTTATGATAAGCAGCATGTCTGTACCTATGTGCACCCGTTTTCACGCTATTTCAAGCCAATAGCGATAAAATAACCACTTTTTGAGGTGGGGGTACCCCTATTTTACGCCCGCCTGCGCAGGCCTACTTGAACCTTAAGGATCGGCGTTTAGACTGCTAAAATCTACGTTTAATGCTGAAAATTTCATAAGCAGGTTGTTTTAGTTTAACTCCAGCCGTTTCGGCGCAATTCACTTTTAAAATGTGTGTCGCAAGTCAAAATAGGGAAAAATTCACTAAAAACCCTTAAGCTTATTTTGAGGGTTCAAGGTCGTTCGAGGTCATTGATGTTGATAAATCAAAAAAATCCCGTCACCAGTGCTTGTTATGATATGCAGCAAGTCAGTACCTATTTGCAACCATTTTTACACTATACGACCCAATAGTGGCAAAATAATGACTTTTTGTGGGGGTATCTCTTTTTGATGCTCTCGTTCGAGGGGAACCTTCTCACCCAGGAGCACAAAATTTTGTCACTAAAAACTACAGTCGTTCAGGTAGCCCACGGTGAAAATTTTGTGATCTTAGCTTTCACCGTTTTGATAGGGCTCAAGGGTGTGACGGACACACGGACAGACAGACGGACGCCCAGACCATGGCTAAGACGCGCGAAGCATAGCTGTCGCGCGTAAAAATCGAATTCGGCGCATCTCTATTCCGACGCAGTGGAGCGATGCACGGCGATGCACCGGAATGCTGCAGAGAGAGAGAGAGAGAGAGAGAGAGAGAGCGTGGTCACTGCGGTGCACAACGGTGCACATTTTCACTCAGTCGATCAGTCTTTATCTCTATCTCCGTCTGTCTGCGTGACACACTCAACATCTGGCGTCGTAACAGTCTGATCGTCCCTGCAGTTCTATTCGGATTTTCTATACCAGTTTCAGGCTTTATTCGTTGATCGCGTCTCGTACAGACCAGCAGCGTGTTGGAACACATTTGTATCAATTACGCGGACTATTACTCCTCAAGTTCATCTATCGACGTTCGCTATACTGTATTCTCGTCCATTGTCGCGCCAAACCACGTGTGAATTTGCGCAGATTCAGAGACGTCGGTTTTCGACGTCAACCGTCAACGATCACGTAAGTTGCTTCTTGTCATTATTTTGGTTCTACTGATGAGCATTGAGCAATGCAGGTGCATGCATACTGTCTTACTTGGTCGAGCATTCCGGCTTCTGTCGCCGTCATGCTCAGTATGTTGCAGTTTTGGTTATAATTACTTACTTATTCACTTGCTTGCTAGTTGAATAACGTCTAGTTATCCAAATCTCCGAGTATTAAATTAGCCTATTTACTATTTAAAGTCGGTTAAACTCTTTGTCCGTCTTGTCACATCTGAAGATTTGATTCGCGGCAGCTAGAACCACGCAAGACGAGCAGTTTATTAATCACCTCGTATTAGGGCCGAGTAAGTCTGTACGCTCTTCATAAACGTTCTAAGCATCGGAGGCTGTTTTTATAGGTGTGACTGTGAGTAACAATATTCATTATCACAATGTTATAATCCAGGGTCGCGCCATTTCTCTGAGAAAAAGGTGTATCGTGTACGAAGCTAATTCAGACAAGCAGTTTGCAATAGCAACCATAGTCTTGATCAAACTGAGTATTGGTAGAAACACAAGCAGCAGGCACTAGGAGCTTGGAGTTGGGTGCTAACTTGCTAAAAACCCATATTTGAAGCCATACTCATACAACTACATTTCTAAGACTGTTGTCACTGCAAACCAAGTTTACATTATAGATTTTGATTCACTGCATTTTGCTGGCCTTAAGCTGCACAAAGTGTTTTAATTAGCCATAACAGTGAGAGTTGCTGTCGGTCTGAGGCTGGGGTTGGACCTTTGCGTCCCACACAACTGCCACTGTGGCTCCCCAGTTGACGCTCGTGGTCTTCACAGCTTTGTATGCAAGAGAGCTCCGG